>Ga0172364_10000100_pt1 | contig 47838 bp, 36 predicted proteins | sample LakKivSesite10cm_FD_114545 | JGI IMG/M metagenome (GOLD analysis project Ga0172364, IMG submission 114545) | Sediment microbial communities from Lake Kivu, Rwanda - Sediment site 10cm | ecosystem: Environmental > Aquatic > Freshwater > Lake > Sediment | place: Rwanda: Western Province, Lake...
AGTGTCAGTGACAGGTTGTTGACTGAATCAGCTTTCAGTGCCGGGAGTGTAACTTCCACGCTGTATCCGGTAAGGGGTACGGTCTGACTTGAATAATATGTTGAATCGGTATAAATCTGTTCTGCAATTTCGGATAATCTTAATATATGACCGGCCCTTACATCACCTTTTACATTCTTAAAAGTAATGGAAAGCCTGACTGAGTCAACCGTCCATACACCTCCTGCCCAGAGGTTTGACAACCTTAACTGGCTTACAAACCCTGCTGTTGTTGTTCCGAAGTAAGGATCATATATCTGCCCGAGGAACACATCAGCCGGGTTGTCAGACTCAAGGGAATCTGTGAATAATGTGTAGGAATAAACACTCAGTGTGTCTGTGGACTGGAGTGTAAAATTATCACCGTCCGGTAAAATATCCTTTCCTATCAATGTTCCTGCATCTTCACATGAGCTGAATAATAATGTGATCCCTGCAAATAAGGCCAGGATAAATAAATTCAGTGAATTAAATGATGTTGTGATTGATTTTGAATTATGATAGGATCTTGTCATAAAAGTCATTGTAGGCATCAATATATTCTGTTTCATTCTTGTAAGAAAGCACCGGTTTGTTAATGGTTTTCAGATACTTGCTTAATTCACTGTTAATTTGTTCGCTTCCGATAATTATCCCGTCGGAATATTTGATCGCCAGTTTTGAAACGTTAACGAAATCGGGTTTTTTTACAAGCTTGATGTTCTCCCCGTCTATCCCGTCAAAACGCAGCTTGTCGGCGAACGTAGTTCTAAACGGGGTTTTGAAATCATTATTGTAAATAGAATAGATGATTTTAGAGTTATGGAACAGGGGGTCATCGCTGTAAACACTACGCAGATAGACAGGCACAAGCGCTGACATCCATCCGTGGCAGTGAACCAGGTCGGGAGCCCATCTGAGCTTCTTCACGGTTTCGATAACTCCCCTTGCAAAAAACAGAGCTCTCTCATCGTTATCCTCGAATTCATTGCCTGCAGCATCGGCAACAACATGCTTCCTCTGAAAATAATCATCATTATCGATGAAATATACCTGCATCCTCGCGCTCTGAATTGAGGCAACCTTAATTATGAGCTGGTGATCGGTATCATCAATTATCAGGTTCATCCCTGAAAGTCTTATGACCTCATGAAGCTGATTCCTCCGCTCGTTGATACAGCCATAGCGGGGCATAAATGTCCTGATCTCCTTCCCTCTTTCCTGGATTCCCTGTGGCAGATACCTTCCGATTTTTGACAGCTTGTTTTCCCCTAAATACGGAGTGATTTCCTGCGAAATGAATAATACCTTCTTGCTTTCCATTACCGTCCCTCGATAACCGCGTCGTAATAAGGTGCAAAGATAATAATAAAAATTGAGATAGTTTACAAGCAACTATATATTAGCTTTGTATGTTAAATTATCTTAAATGAAGATTATAACTGGTGTCGACAAGCTGAAGCAGCAGATAAAGGTTTCACATCTGGACCCCCTGGGGTTTGTTCCGACTATGGGCGCACTGCACCAGGGACATATTTCACTTGTCACTAATGCAGTTTCTCAATGCCCTGTGGTAATTGTCAGCATTTATGTGAATCCTACTCAGTTCAATGACAAGGAAGACCTCAGAAATTATCCCAGGCCTGTTGAAAAAGACCTCGCTCTGCTCGGAAATGTGCTCAGGGAAAATGATATAGTATTCATGCCTGACGACAGTGAAATGTATCCGGCTGAAGACAAAAGGATTTTCAGCTTTGGCAGTCTCGGAAGGGTAATGGAAGCGTTGCACAGACCTGGGCATTTCAATGGTGTGGCACAGGTTGTTAGCAGATTCTTTGATATTATTGATCCAGATCTCGCTTTCTTCGGCCAGAAGGACTTTCAGCAGGTGGCAGTTGTCAGACAGCTTGTGAAACAGCTGAAATACAAGGTAAAAATAATCGTGAATCCCATAATTCGCGAGGAAGACGGACTTGCCATGAGCAGCAGGAATGTATTGCTTACCCCCGGGGACAGGAAGAATGCTCCTCTCATTTTCAGGACCATTTCTGAAGCTTCAGGAATGATTAAAGGTTCAGATATTGCGGAAATCAGGGATTATGTAATTAAGACAATAGAGGAAAAGACCGGATTCAGGGTTGAGTATTTTGAGGTGGCTGATGATATTAAGCTGATCCCGGTTCGTACAAAAAAACAGATGAAGAAAAACAGGCATTATTTCGGATGCATTGCTGTCAGGGCAGGAAAGATCCGCCTTATTGATAATATTAAATTCCCCATGGCATGAATAAAAAAGGTTGATTAACTTTGTGCCATACTACTGATACCTCGGCAAACAATGATGATAGAAGTATTAAAATCAAAGATCCACAGGGTCTCGGTCACTGAAGCCAACCTGAATTATATAGGAAGCATAACAATAGATGAGGATCTGATGGATGCATCGAATATCATGGAAAATGAAAAGGTGCAGGTTCTTAATCTGAACAATGGGGAGCGTTTTGAGACTTATGTGTTAAAGGGAAAGAGGGGATCCGGAGATATCTGCCTCAACGGTGCAGCAGCTAGGAAAGTGCTTGTGGGTGACATACTTCTGATCATGGCTTATGCCCTTATGACACCTGAAGAAGCCAGATCTTTCCATCCGGCAATAATTTTCCCCGACACAAAAACAAATAAACTGGTCTGAGATTGAGAAAAATTTTCATACAGTCTCTGAAGTTCCTGGGATTCCTGGTCGTCGGACTTTTCCTTTTATGGCTGGCTTTCCGGAATGTTGACTTCAGAAGCCTCTCCAGAAATCTCAGTGAAGCGAATTATTACTGGCTTATTCTGTCAGTCTTCTTTGGAATAGTGGCCTTTGTGAGCAGGGCACGCCGCTGGCAGTTGCTAATCCACCCGCTTGGTTACAAACCTTCATTCTGGCACACTTTCCATGCAATGATGATAGGATACCTGGCAAACATGGCGCTTCCAAGAATTGGCGAGATAACAAGATGCGTGTCACTCGGTAAGAAGGAAAATCTTGCCGTGGACAAGCTTGTCGGAACAGTGATAATAGAACGGACGATTGATTTTATTTCTATTGTCATGCTTCTGATTATCATAGTGTTTACCAGCGGATCAATAATAAATAAATTTCTTAACGAAAGCATCTTCATTCCATTCAGGGATAAAGTCCTTAAATATGTGGATTTCTCATGGATATTCTGGCTTTCGCTTGTCCTGCTTGCAGCCGCAGGCCTCTTCATCATGATCAGATACAGAAGAAACCTCAGGAAAATAAGGTTTTTCGCAAAAATATTTGACATCGCTAAAGGAATCCTGAGCGGACTTAAAACGATTGTAAACCTTGAGAGAAAGTGGGAATTCATTCTGCATACCTTTATAATATGGATAAGCTATGCTTTAATGACATGGGTTGTTGTATTCTCCCTTAATAGCACATCACATATATCATTCTGGGATTCACTGATCATACTGGTTATCGGTGGTCTTGCAATGTCGGTTCCTGTGCAGAGCGGATTTGGTGCATTTCATTATGCCGTTTCCCGGGCACTTGTTGTTATTGAGGGAGTCACTCTTGAAGACGGACTTACATTTGCATTACTCACTCATGAATCGCAGATTATCTTTGAAGTTCTCGTAGGAGTAATCTCAATTTATATGATGTACGGAAGGAAGAACCCACCATCCCCCGGATTAATTACCGACCCCCCAATCCCCCTAAAGGGGGGCTAATTCAGCTATAAAAATGGCCAAGAGTAAAACTGTTTTTGTATGCCAGAACTGTGGCGCCGAGTCGCCGAAATGGATTGGAAGATGCCCTTCATGCAAAGAGTGGAATTCATACCACGAAGAGATAATTGCACCTGCTTCATCAAAGAACCTTTCATTTGTGGCTGAACTGAAAAAAAGTAAACCCGAGTTACTTGAAAACATCAGCGCCGATGAAAAAAACAGGCGGAAGACAGGCATCGCGGAACTGGACAGGATACTCGGGGGCGGAATGGTTGGAGGATCGCTGATTCTGCTCGGAGGTGAGCCCGGAGTGGGCAAATCGACACTGGCCCTCCAGCTGGCCCTGGCCCTGAAGAATACTAATATATTATATGTATCCGGGGAGGAGAGCGAGGAACAGATAAGCCTGCGTGCAAAGCGGCTCAAAGGTTCTAATCCTTCTTGTTATATCCTCAGCGAGACAGAGCTTGAAAACATACTCGCCCACTCGGAAGATATCAAGCCGGGACTGATCATCATTGACTCCATTCAGACTATCAGCACCTCAATGCTTGAGTCATCTGCCGGGTCAGTGTCGCAGGTAAGGGAATGTGCCGCACAACTGCTGAAATATTCAAAAGTTACAGGTATCCCGGTTTTCCTGATAGGCCATATTACAAAGGATGGAACACTGGCCGGACCGAAGGTTCTTGAACACATCGTGGATGTTGTGCTTTATTTTGAAGGTGACAGTAACTATGTATACAGGATCCTGCGGTCGGTCAAAAACAGGTATGGCTCAACTTCGGAGATCGGCATTTTTGAGATGGGTGAGGCAGGACTGACGGAAGTAAATAATCCTTCCGATCTCTTCATCAATCAGCATGATGAACCTTTGAGCGGCATTTCAATTGCAGCCACAGTCGACGGATTGCGCCCGTTCCTGATAGAGACCCAGGCGCTTGTAAGCTCAGCTGTTTATGGTACACCTCAGCGAAGCGCCACAGGATTTGATATCCGCAGGTTAAATATGTTGCTGGCTGTTCTTGAGAAAAGAGCAGGATTCAGGCTGGGCATTAAGGATGTGTTCCTGAATATTGCCGGAGGAATAAAGGTGATTGATCCTGCAATAGACCTGGCAATTATCAGCGCGGTGCTTTCGTCAAACCTCGATATTCCTGTTCCGAGGGAAGTTTGTTTTGCAGGTGAAACAGGATTGTCGGGTGAGATACGGCCGGTTTCAAGGATTGAACAGCGTATCAGGGAGGCTTCAAAAATGGGCTTTAAGAAGATATACATCTCAAAATATCACAGGAATATTTCATTAAAAGGTACCGATATTGAAATTGTGACGGTCGGAAAGATTGAGCATCTGGTGAAGGGGCTGTTCAGCTGAGATTATGCACTAACCATACCCTTCAAACCTCTCCACTTCATTACCTCACCCCAACCCCTCTCCCGCGGGGAGAGGGGCTATAAAATAGTATGCTAATTCTCCCCCTCTCACTCCGGGAGAGGGGGCCGGGGGGTGAGGTTGACCATTAAAGGGATTGTTGCTCAAGGGATTGATCATGTATTTTTTCCTCAAAAAAATTTGGAAATTATATTTTTTATCTCTACATTTGTAGAATGTACTAATAAAATGTAGAAACGAAATGTACCTTACAAACGCTGAAGAACAGATAATGAGAATGTTATGGAAGCTTGAAAAGGCTTTCATGCGCGACTTTCTTAATGAGTTCCCCGATCCGAAGCCTGCCCCGACAACGGTTGTCACACTGCTAAAGAGGATGATGGATAAGGGATTTGTGAGTTACAGGCAGTATGGAAACTCGCGGGAGTATTATCCCCTGGTAAAAAAGAGTGATTATTTCTCCGACCATTTTAACGGTCTGATCAGGGACTTTTTCAACAACTCACCGGTGCAATTTGCATCTTTCTTCACGAATGAAACAGATCTGTCAAAAGAGCAGTTGCAGGAATTGAGTGATATGGTAAACCGCAAGATTGAATCAAAAAGAAAAACAAAATGACAGCTTATATCTTAAAATCAAGCCTCAGTCTTCTTCTACTGTTTGCCCTTTACTGGTTCCTGCTGCGAAAAGAGAAACTCTTCAGGTTCAACAGGTATTTCCTGATATTCTCGGTATTGTTTTCACTGGTTATACCGATGATAACGATTCCCGTATATATAACTGGGGAGAATCCCGGCCCCGGATTGCTGACAGCAGTCAGCAGCCTTACAGAATCGGTTGAAACAGGCAAGGTGCAGCCGGTAATTCAGGAAGAATCATCCCCGGTTCCGATACCCGAGTATCCTCAGCAAAGATCCCATTCTGACAACTCTGCTGCAGTGTTGGTGCTTATCGTGGTTTACCTTTCAGGAGTTCTGGTATTTTCTCTGCGCTTCATACGGAATGTTTTATTCATAAAGAGGCAGGTTGCCCGGGCAGAAAAATCAGCGGTTGCCGGGTACACTCTTGCACTGACAGATGAGCAGGTAAATCCTTACAGCTTTTTCAGGACCATAGTCGTGAATAAGGATGATTACTGTAATAATAAGATCTCATCGCGGCTGATTGACCATGAACTTGAACATGTCATGCAATCTCATTCAATTGATATTGTTTCAATGGAACTGATAAGGATCTTTTACTGGTTTAATCCACTGCTGTTACTTTACAGTTCGGCCATCAGGATAAACCACGAATATCTCGCCGACAGGGGTGCAATCCATGAATCTAATGATATCAGGAGTTATGCAGAAAACCTGTTAGGATATATATGCCACCAGAAGAATGTAAAACTTGCCAGCGGATTTAATCCTTCAGCAACCCGGAAAAGGCTTTTAATGCTGATCAGGCCGGAACCGGGGAAGGCAGTCGGAATCACGAGGATCTTCTTTACACTTATTGCTGCGATGACTGTTTTCATGATATTAAGCTGTGTGACATCAGGCCGTCAGAAACCAGGTACAGTAAAGGATATTGACGGCAATGAATATAAAACAGTAACCATCGGTAAGCAGGTGTGGATGGCTGAAAATCTGAAAACCACCAGGTATAATGATGGCGGGGAGATCTCATTGGTAACTGATTCTCTTGAGTGGCAGAAGTATGATCCTGCCTATTGCTGGTACAAAAATGATGAAGCAGATTATAAAAATAAATACGGCGCTATCTACAACTGGTATGCTGTTAATACCAATAAGTTATGTCCTACCGGATGGCATGTACCCGACATGATAGAATTCTGGAATTCTCTTCCTGATTATCTTGAACATAATGGTTATGGTCTGGGAGCAAGCGGAAAAGAAGTTGCCAAATCAATTGCTTCGACCACAGGGTGGCGGCCGGATACCTCTGAATACAACATCGGAAACGATCCCGGAAGTAATAACAAAACCGGGTTTTCAGCGGTACCGGCAGGTTTTCGCAGTTATACAGGAGGATTTGGAGAAGAAGGAGAATATGCTTCATGGTGGAGTTCAGATGATTATAATCAATATGTGGGTAAAGGGTATTTCCTTGTTAATTATTATAGCAGATTGCAACCTTTATGGGTAAGTAAACGTGCAGGGTATTCTGTCAGATGTGTAAAAGATGTAACTGACAGTCATGAATTTGCTGATTTCAGCGGTACCTGGGAGCTGAACCTGCAAAAAAGCAAAGGCCTTTCAGACGCAGTTGGAAGGACCCTCAGGATATCACATGACGGTGATAAAATAACAATGCAGGAGAATTATGCCTTGACTACTTCCGGCATTGATAATAATAGTTTTTCCTACATTTTAGACGAGAAAGAATTGAATGAAAGGATTATTGATAGTACAATAGTTCAAAGTTCAGCGAAATGGTCTGCCGGCAAACAATCATTTACTATCACAGATCACTGGATACAACAAGTAAAAGGGAATAGATTCGAAAACATTTCAAAAAGGACATTTTTTATGACCGATAACGAAAAATCTCTTAATATATATACTGTGTACTATTTCCCCGCAGGTGGTTATGTGCCACCCGAGGAAAGGGAGTCTGTAACATATTATGACAGGAGATAGAACCCCCTCCGGCTAAAGCCGGATCGCCCCTGAAGTAAGGACCCCCGGTCACGCTAAAGCGTGACCTGCCCCCTGAAGGGGGCCTAAATCCCTGAATTATAGTATCATACGTGTTGAGAATTAACCCCCCTTCAGGGGGGCAGGGGGGTCAGTTACCTGGGGGCAGGGGGGTCAGTACCTATCCCTCAGCGGATTATCCCTTCTGGTCGATTCGCGTCTGGCCTTATCACAATCCAGTTCTATGCTGAAGCCTGATGGCTTCTCAAACTCGTCTGTCTCCATGATCCCGAATTCAGGATCATTGTATACTTTCCTGAGAAAAATAGCCAATATGGGAAGTGCCATGTTGGCACCCTGTCCTTCACCAAGTGTTTCGAAGTGAATAGCCTGATCCTCCCATCCGCTCCATACTCCTCCCACAAGGTTGGGTGTCACACCCATAAACCAGCCATTCGAATGATTTTGTGTAGTTCCTGTCTTGCCTCCAATCTGATTCAGGAGAAGATACGGCTCCACTTTCATCCTCCTGCCGGAGCCTGTCCTGACAACTCCCTGCAAAAGATCGAGCATCAGATATGCTGTCTCTTCACTGAGAACCTCTTCGATCTTCGGGGTAAATCTTGATATTACATTGCCGTTCTTGTCCTCAATTCTTGTGACATACATAGGCTTTGTATAAACGCCTTTGTTGGCATAGGTACCGTAAGCGCCCACCATTTCTTCAAGCTTGATATCGGAGGTCCCAAGGAATATTGAGTATACAGGATCTATGAAGCTCCTCACTCCCATTTTATGCATAAGGTCGACAACAGCAGTCGGTCTGAACTGCTCCATGAGCCATGCCGAGATATAGTTTTCTGATTGTGCAAGACCCCATCTCAATGTGACCATTTTCCCGTGGTATGCTTTCGGGCCTGAGCTTCTTGGAGTCCAGGTTGAATCATTGGGCAGTTCAAACGAACGGGGTATATTCTCCACTTCATAGCACGGTGAATAGCCATTCTGCATGGCTATTGTGTAAAGGAACGGCTTTATGGTGCTTCCCACCTGTTTCCTCTGTTGTGTGCATGCATCCCATTTGAAGTATCTGAAATCGGGTCCTCCGACATAAGCTTTTACATGTCCGTTATGAGGATCCTCAGCCATGAAAGCTGATCTGATGAAATACTTGTAATACCATATCGAATCAAGTGGTGTCATTACTGTATCTATATCACCTCTCCACGAAAACACCTTCATTCGCACCGGGGTATTGAATGAAAGCATAATTGAATCTTCAGGTACACCCCTGGCCCGCATTACATAATACCTGTCGCTCTGCTTTAGTGAGTTCATTATCAGCTCGTCAATGACATCCTTTTTAAGGTCGTCGGAATAGGGAGGGTTCCTGAATGTCTTTGCCCTTGCATAGAAATCAGGCTGAACCTCTTTTGAAAGATGTTCTGACAGGGCTTCTTCAGCATATCTCTGCATCTTGGAATTAATGGTCGTATAAATCTTAAGGCCATCTTTATAGATATCATAATTTGTTCCGTCGGATTTCTTATTCTTGTTGCACCACCCATAAAGAGGATTGTTCTCCCATTCCCATAATGCATCTTCATATGAAGATTCCCTTACATATTTTGTCCTGTCGGGTTCGGGGCGCCTCATTGTATTGCGGAGATATTCCCTCAGGTATGTGGCAAGGCCGGTATTATGATCTTCAATCTGAAAGTCTGTTTCCAGCGGAAGCTTCCTTATCGAATCGGCTGTTTCACGATCCAGGTACCCATATTTCACCATTTGTGAAAGTACCACGTTCCTCCTGGTCAGCATCCGCTCGGGGAATCTTACCGGATTGAACTGGCTTGAGTTCTTAAGCATGCCCACCAACACGGCAGCCTGCTGAACATTAAGTGAGTCGGGAGTAGTGTTGAAGTAAACCCTGGCGGCTGATCTTATTCCAATTGCATGATAAAGGAAGTCATATTTATTAAGGTACATTGTTATGATCTCTTCCTTCGTGTAGCTCTTTTCAAGCTTGACTGCTGTCTGCCACTCCTTGAATTTGGAAACACCCAGCCTGAGTGTCCTTGTGAATTTGGAAACCGTGGCTGTATCCCTCGGATAAAGCTGCTTGGCCAGCTGCTGGGTTATAGTGCTGCCGCCTCCGGTATTCTGCCCGAGTAGAATGGTTTTAAAAACAGCACGGACAAGGCCTTTTATATCAATTCCTGAATGTCTGTAATATCTTATATCTTCTGTTGCTATAAGCGCGTCAACCAGGTATGGTGAAAGGTCCTTGTAATTTGTCCATGTTCTGTTCTCAATACTGATCTTGCCAAGAAGTACTTCATCTTCGGAATAGACCTCGGCCGCAAGATAATATTCAGGGTTTTCAAGCTCGCTGAATGAAGGCATGGGACCGAGCTTTTCTTTGGATATCAGGATAAACAGAGTTAAAATAATAACAAACGGCGTCCCGAATATTATCCAGAACCAGATCAGGTATTTTCTAACAGCTTTATCGCCTTTCATCAGTAGGGCAGATTTGGTTCAAAAATAGTAAATTCTAAAAGAAACTTAACGGTTTATTTTGAAGTTTGGTCTCTAAATGATTTACTTTGTCGTGTTTTTAAACAGAAAAAATCTCGCTTCAGATGATCGAAAATCTTGTAATTGTTGAGTCCCCGGCTAAGGCAAAAACCATTGAAAAATTTCTTGGAAAAGATTTCCGTGTCATTTCGAGTTTTGGTCATATCCGTGATCTTGCCAAGAAGAATCTTGGCATAGATATAAAGAATGATTTTGCTCCTGACTATGAGATACCTAAGGAAAAAGCCAAAGTAGTCAGTGATCTCCGGAAATATGCTTCAGAATCAAAAAATATATGGATAGCATCTGATGAGGACCGTGAAGGTGAAGCTATCGCATGGCACCTTGCAGGTGTCCTTAAGCTTGACCTCGAAACAACAAAAAGAATTGTCTTTCACGAAATAACCAAAGAAGCTATTACCGATGCCATTAAAAATCCGCGGCAGGTCGACATGAACCTGGTCAACTCACAGCAGGCACGAAGGATCCTGGACAGGCTCGTGGGGTTTGAGATCTCGCCAGTCCTCTGGAAAAAAGTTCAGCCGGCTCTCTCAGCAGGCAGAGTTCAGTCTGTTGCGGTAAGGCTTATTGTGGAGAGAGAGAGGGAGATAATTTCATTCAAAACAGAATCATCATTCAGGGTAACTGCCGTTTTCAGGATTGATGAAAAAGACGGTAACAGCTCAATAATAAAAGCGGAGGCATCAAAACGTTTCAGAGATGCAGATGAAGCCCAGAAATTCCTGGAGCTGTGCAACGGGGCAAAATATGAAATAAAAGCTGTAACGGTAAAACCTGGAACAAGATCTCCTGCACCTCCATTTACAACATCCACGCTTCAGCAGGAGGCATATCGAAAACTTGGTTTTTCAGTCGCTCAGACAATGGCCGTGGCTCAGAAACTTTATGAAGCCGGTAAGATCACATATATGCGAACCGATTCAACCAACCTGTCAAAGATGGCGCTGGCAAAATCGCGCGAAGTTATTATCTCGGGTTTTGGTGAGAAGTATTCGAAAACAAGACAGTTTAAAACCAAATCGAAGGGAGCGCAGGAGGCTCATGAGGCTATACGTCCGACATATATCGACAACTCCACGATAACAGGCGCCCAGAATGAAAAGAAGCTTTATGAACTTATCTGGAAGAGAACAGTTGCATCGCAGATGTCGGAGGCTGAGGTTGAAAAAACAACCATATCAATTGAGATGAACAATTCACCTGTTACTTTCAGCGCAACAGGTGAGGTGATTAAGTTTGACGGCTTCCTCAGGGTTTATTCAGAATCAACCGACCAGGATAACAGCGATGAGGAAAAATACATAATCCCTCCTGTTAAAAACGGAATGCTGCTTTATTATAACTATGTGACCGCTTCCCAGAAATTCACTGCGCCTCTTCCCAGGTACACAGAAGCAAGCCTTGTGAAAAAGCTTGAGGAGCTTGGAATAGGGCGCCCCTCAACATATGCTCCTACAATATCGACAATCCAGAACAGAGGGTATGTTCTCCGTGAAGACAGGCCTGGAGAAAAAAGGCAAATCAGGATCCTTGCTCTTGAAAAAGGCAGGATATCTGCTTCGTCAAAAACAGAGATGACCGGTAAGGAGAAATCAAAATTGTTCCCCCAGAACATTGGGATGATTGTGAATGACTTCCTGATGGAAAACTTTTCAGATATTGTTGATTATCATTTCACTGCCGAAGTGGAGGAGCAGTTCGACCAGATTGCCATGGGCAAGCTGAAATGGACAAAAATGCTGCACGGTTTCTATGGCCCTTTCCATAAGACCATAGAGAATACGCTTGAGAAAAAAAACCGTCAGACGGGTGTAAGGATCCTCGGAGATCACCCTGAAACCGGCGAACAGGTATCGGTAAGAATGGGCCGTTTCGGACCGGTAGCCCAAATAGGCAGCCAGGATAACGGGAACAAGCCCAGGTTTGCAAGCCTTACAAAAAACCTGCTGCTTGAAACTATCACCCTTGAAGAAGCAATCGGACTTTTCCGCCTGCCGAGGTCGTTAGGAAAACACGAGGGAGAGGATATGGTGGTGGGAATTGGGAAATTCGGTCCCTATATAAGACATAATAACAAGTTTTATTCTCTTCATAAAGGAGTCGATGATCCCTATACGGTTACTCTTGAAAGAGCTCTTGAAATAATAAAGGAGAAGACCGAGAACGAACAGAAAAAAACGATCAAAGATTTTGGCGACATTCTTGTTCTTAACGGCAGGTACGGACCATACATAACAAGGGAAAAACAGAATTACAGGCTGCCCAAAGGAACAGATGCTGAAAAACTGACAAAAGATGATTGCATAAATATCATTGAGAAAAGCAACAAATCGAGGAAATAGCTTCCGAATAGCATATGACTGATATAAAGGATTATTTTGATCCGGTAAGCATTGAGAGTTCCGGATCTGAGCACCTGGCAGAACAGGCTGTTTTCCCCCATAACATTTTTGTTCACACCGAAAGTTCACCTGTTAGTGATATCAGCAAATCCAGGGTTGCCGTTTTCGGCGTTCCGGAAGGCCGTAATTCCGCGGGAACAGGCACAATGAAAGGACCAGATGCTATCAGGGAACAGCTGTATAAGCTGGCCAGGATCCCCGGAAAGCTAAAGATAACAGATCTTGGAAACATGAAGAAGGGGGTCTCTTTCAATGATACAATTGCAGGGCTTACCGATATTCTATGCTGGCTTGCCGGCGAAGATGTTTTCCCGGTCATCATAGGAGGCAGCAGCGCCCTGGTTGCCGCCATTGACGCTGCCTTCACAAGGCTCAGAAATAGTTATTCTCTTATAGCCGTTGATCCGAGAATCGATTTTATAAACGAGAACAGCAAGACAGATTCATTCAACTACCTTTATAATCTCCTGCACAGCCACAAGAGCACTTTCGGCCATTATATCAATGTTGGATATCAGACCTATCTTAATGACCAGCAGGTCATTAACCGTTTTCTTAAACGCAAATCAGAACTGGTAAGGATAGGGGACGCAAGAAGGGCTATACATCTTACCGAACCCCTGTTCAGAGATTCACAGGCAGCTGTGTTTGATATTTCAGCTGTCCGCCAGTCTGATGCGCCGGGATCTGCAAGTCCATCACCAAATGGTTTCTACGGAGAAGAAATCTGTCTTCTTGCCAGATATGCAGGCATTTCAGACAGCCTTAAGGTATTCGGTCTCTTTGATGTGAATCCTGACTTTGATCTGAGGTCGCAGACATCGGCACTTGCAGCCCAGATGATATGGTTCTTCCTTGAAGGATTTTCACAGAAGCAATATGAGACGCCTGTTCTAAGCGCCGCAGATTCCGGGAGGTTCATAAGGTACCATGTCAGGGTAACCGACCTGGATGATGATCTGATCTTTGTCAAAAGCAACCTCACTGACAGGTGGTGGATGGAGATACATGGAGGTGAAGGCGACAGCCGTTATATTGCATGCTCGCACGAAGATTATCTGAAGGCCGGACGAAATGAAGTACCTGAACGCTGGGTAACAGGATATAACCGGTTAAAAAGCTGATTGCTGTCAGTTTTAATTCCGTTCATCACCGGTATAAGCCTATTCATCAAAACAACATTTTTTCAGTGCCAAATAAATAAAAGTATATTTGTTTACGTTTTATATTTTTATTTATTTTAGCGGTTCTGTTCACGCATATACTTTCTCACGGGAGAAGAAATGAAAAAACTAAAAATTGCATTTCTTTTTTTGACTCTGTCTCTCTGTACATTATGGTCACAGCAGGATCCTCTTTCGACCCAGTATATGTTCAACACTATGAGCTTTAATCCGGGAGTGGCAGGCACATCAGGAATGATTTGTGCCACAGCTCTTAACAGGCAGCAGTGGCTGGGGTTTGAAGGGGCGCCATCAACTACGGTTTTCCATGTCACCGCTCCCTTTGCACCCTTCAAAATCAAGAGCGGGGCAGGACTGCTTATTACCAGTGATAATATTGGCTTTAACAAGGATATAAATGTTTCAGCTGCATACTCTTACCTCATGGAAGCCGGAATGGGAAAGCTGGGGATAGGGATAAGCCTCGGAATAATCAACAAAGCGATTGAACCTTCATGGCTGATACCAGACGGGGACGGGTTCACCCAGGCCAATGAGGATCCCCTGATACCGGTCAATAAGGAAAGTGTGATCGCATTTGATGCCGGTATAGGAGCATTTTATAAAGCCGACAAGTATTATGCTGCCCTGTCGGTAACTCATGTTAACCAGCCTAAAGTAAAATATACCAAAGAAAATTCAACAGCCGTATCTTATATAAGCAGGCATTATTACCTCACGGGCGGTTATAACCTGCAGCTTCCAAACCCTTCGCTTGAGCTTCTTCCATCGGCTTTTGCATACAGCGACGGTAAAGTTTTGCAGGTAACTGTAACCACACTCATGCGGTACAATAAAAAGGTTTGGGGCGGCGTTTCATACAGGGCCGGAGATGCTCTTTCAGGCATCGTCGGCTTTGAGCTCTTTAACGGCATCAGGATTGGTTATTCATATGATTTCACGCTTTCGGATATCAGGAAAAACACCAGCGGATCACACGAATTTATTGTGAACTATTGCTTTGACCTGAGTATGGGCAAAAGCCCGATGAGATATAAAAGTATCAGATTTTTATGATAATTAAAAAAATTTAACTTACTTGCAATATAAATTCTTGAGAAATATGAAAAAGGTTATCCTATCTGCACTGATTATAATAATCTTGTTGAGCGGGTGCGGTACTTCAAACACCGGGGAGCTAACCGGTGTACTGGGAAGGAAGAAGTTTTTTGAGCCGGTACCAATGGAAATGGCTTTCATTCCTGCCGGAAGTTTCTTGATGGGTCCCAGCGATCAGGACGCAGTTTCTGCCATGAACAGCCTTTCAAAATCAGTTACAGTTGACGCATTCTGGATGGACCAGACGGAAATAACCAACAACAAATACCGCCAGTTTGTATACTGGGTACGCGACTCAATACTCAGGACAAAGCTGGGCGAAGCAGGGATCGCTGACAGGGAGTACTTCATGGTAGATGATGAAGGAAACGTTATTGAACCGAATGTGCTGAACTGGGATGAAAAAATAGATCCGAAAGAAGAAACCACAATGGGAATCATCGAGGAGATGTATTATCCGCCCGAAGAGAGGTTTAACGGAAAAAAACAGTATGATGTCCGCAAATTCAATTATTCATATTTCTGGGTTGACTACCAGTCAGCAGCAAGATCAAAGTATGTTTATGATTATGAAAATAATACAGGCAGATATGAGGGTCAGGTGACAAATCTTGACGGTACACGAACCGATATTAAAGACCGTTCTTCATTCATAAAACATGTAGTCCTTAATATTTATCCGGACACTCTCTGCTGGATCAGGGATTTCACATATTCCTTCAACGACCCGCAAGCCGATCTTTATTTCTGGCATCCTTCATTTGACGATTACCCGGTGGTTGGAATATCCTGGCCTCAGGCAGTGGCATTCAGCAACTGGCGGACCGATTTCATGAACTCAGCTCTCAGAAAACAGGGTATAGTTGACGTCCAGGAATACAGGCTCCCTCTTGAAACAGAATGGGAATATGCTGCAAGAGGCGCTCTCGACCTCTCAATGTATCCCTGGGGAGGCCCGTATACAAGAAACTACAAAGGCTGCTTCCTGGCAAACTTCAAACCTCTTCGCGGTAATTATATTGACGACGGAAATGTATACGCCGGTAAAGTAGGATCATACGAGCCAAATGAATACGGCCTTTATGACATGGCAGGTAACGTTGCTGAATGGACAAGCGGAGCTTATCACCCTTCAGCTTACATATTCCAGCATGACCTGCAGCCCAACTATGAATACAATGCAAAACCCCAGGATCCGCCTGTACTGAAAAGAAAAGTTATCCGCGGAGGCTCCTGGAAAGATATTTCCTATTTCCTTCAAACCAGCACCAGGGACTTTGAATACCAGGATTCAACAAAACCATACATCGGATTCCGTAATGTAAGATCTTATATCGGAGCAGAAATTTAATTGAAATAACCCTAAAATAATTCAGGTATATGAGCCTAGCAGAATTAGTACAAAGCAGCGGATGGAAGAATTTCATCGCAAAACTCTATGGTTTGGGTGCTTCCGTCGTTATTGTCGGTGCATTGTTCAAGATACAGCACTGGCCACTGGCAGGAACAATGCTTACTGTCGGCCTTCTGACAGAAGCCGTTATCTTCTTCTTTTCAGCATTTGAACCATTACATGAGGAGATAGACTGGACCCTGGTTTATCCCGAACTCGCAGGTATTCCAGAAGAGGGCGAAGAGCTTCCGGTACACGGTTCGGGTAAAATGCGTGACGCTGTCTCCCGCGGTACGGGTGGCGGAGGTTATATCGGCGGAGGTGCAGGCTCGGCAGCCCTGGCTAAGTTCGATGAGATGCTGGAAAGTGCTGAGATAACACCAGACCTGTTCAAGAACCTTGGCGTTGGAATGAAAAAACTCAGCGAAACCACTTCCAATATTACCTCTATGGGTGATGTAACTGCTGCGTCATCCAAATATGCAGGCACAATAAATACTGCAATCGATTCTCTGGGTAAGCTGACAGAGTCATACCAGACTACTGCAAAAGCTATCAACGATACAGGTTCTACATACAAGAACATGGCTGAATCATTTTCCGTTATCGAAGTAGGAGGAAAATCATACCAGCAGCAGCTTGAAACACTCAATAAGAACCTCTCTGCACTTAATGCAGTCTATGAACTGCAGAAAAAAGGCGCTGATGACCACCTGAAGGAATCAGAATCACTCTACAAAGGCCTGCAGGGACTGATGAAAGACCTCACTGATTCAGCTGGCGATACCAAAAAGTACCGCGAACAGATTACAAAACTGAATGAAAATCTGTCGGCTCTGAACAATGTTTATGGAAATATGCTTGCTGCCATGAATGTTAAATAATACAGCATTTGTTTTACTTAACTAAACCAACGTAAAATGGCTCACGAAAAGCTATCTCCGCGGCAAAAGATGATCGGTATGATGTACCTGGTGCTGACTGCTATGCTTGCACTTAACGTATCGAAGGAAGCTGTGGAGGCATTTAAAAAGGTTGATAAAGGCCTTAGTCTTACAGTGAAAAACTATGAGCTTAAGAATAACCTGATTTACAGCGAGTTTGACAGAGCCGCTGCTGAAAACCCTGCAAAAGCAGGTAAATACAGAACCACTGCGTATGAGGTAAAAACACGTGCTGATGAATTATTTGACTATTTGCAGGGGCTCAAAATTGAAATGCTTACCGAAGCAAAGGAACCTTATGCAATCAACGGAACTGAAATTAATGTTGATACAATAAAGAAGATTGATGAAAATAATGTCCCCTCCCAGATCCTTATAGGTGATAATGAAGACGGTAAAGCATTTATGCTCAAAACCATGATCGTGGATTACCGTGAATACCTGATAGGGATTCTTGAAGGACGTAACCAGACTGCAGAAAATGCAATACGGGCAAGCCTTAATACAGACGACGGCAAGGACCCCGGCGGTGATCCCGAGAGATGGGAAAACCTTACCTTTCATAACCTTCCGATGATCGCCTGTATCACACTCCTTTCAAAGATGCAGGTAGATGTGCGTAACGCTGAAACTGAAGTGCTCAATTACCTGTATACACAAATCGACGCATCATCCTTTAAATTCAATAAGCTTGAGGCCATAGTTATTCCAAAGTCAAATTGGGTTGCCCTCGGAAGCAATTACGAAGCAACTGTTTTTATTTCAGCTTCTGACACCACAACACAATCTAATATCACGGTTGAGGGTCAGCAGCTTGAAATTGACGACTCAGGCAGGGGGTTATACACTGCCAGAGCATCATCAATAGGACCAAGGAATTACAGTGGCGTAATCTCAATGAAAGCACCTGACGGGTCAACTAAGACATATGATTTTTCGGAATCCTATTCTGTAGGTGAACCTAATGTTATTTGCTCTCCAACAGCCATGAACGTTATGTATGCCGGAATTGAGAATCCACTTGATGTATCTGTCCCTGGTACTGATCCGCAGGATATAAGAGTAAGAGTTGTAAATGGCTCTTCTTCCATGAAGAAAATTAAAAATCCAAAAGGTGAATTTTTCAGGGGAAGCTATGCGATCAAACCGGAGGCTGCAGGAAAAAATGTGCAGATAGTTGTATCAACAGATGTTGACGGCAAGGTTACAAATTATGCACCTTATGACTTCAGGGTTAAACCGATCCCGCCACCGGAAGCTGTCCTGGGAGGCCGCTCTTCAGGTACAATCTCAAGGAACATAGCAGTTGCCCAGGAGGGTGTGTTTGCAAGACTGCCGGATTTCGACTTTGACCTTATCTATGAAATAACCGGCTTTACAATGATTTATACCGACAGAATGGGCGACAAATATGAGACCAGCACCTCAAGCACTTTTACCTCTGCCCAGAAAGCCATTCTTAATTCACTGACAAGAGGGAAAACACTTGTAATAACAGACATTAAAGCCAAGGGACCTGACGGTGTTAAAGACGTTAAATCGATAGTATTAAAAATAGATTAGTTATAATATCTGAACACAATGAACAAGAAAGTAGGTTTTGGACTTATCGTTATGCTGGCCTTCACGGGTCTGACCCGCGGCCAGTCATTTGGCGATATTTACCAGAAATCCATACCGGATGCAAAAAAGATAGATTACCCTTACCTGAGGGAAGCTGATGTAATATGGTCAAAAAGATATTACCGTCTTGTTGACCTGAGGGAGAAGGTAAATCATCCGCTCTATTATCCAACCATGCCCACTCAGGATGGAAGAAAGAGTTTTATTACAGTTGTACTGGATGGAATTAAGGATGGATCGATAACAGCTTATGATCCGACCAGTGGTGAGGTTCCGACAACTTACGAGGATATTGAAGGCAAGATGGGTGCAGGCTTCCGGGTGGAACAGGTTCAAATTGATGCTTACGGCAATACACGTACCGATACGATCAAGGTTGATGCTAAACCCGAAGAAATAAAGCAGTTGCTAATCTATGAAGAATGGTATTTTGATAAGAAGCTTGGAAAACTCGATGTCAGGATAATCGCTATATGCCCTTATTATATGGGGTTCAGCCAGGATCTTGGCAGACAAAGTCATATACAGCTCTTCTGGCTGAAATTTGACGAAATACGAGATGTACTTGCGAAGAATGAGGCCTTTGTATCAAGTAATGATGCACAAAGGTATTCTTTTGACGATCTCTTCATGCAGAGGAGATTCAGCGGATTCATTTATGGTGAGTCAAACGTTTATAACGACAGGTTAATCAATACGTATGCTATCGGTAAACCATCACTGTATGAGGCTGAACGCATTAAGACCGAGCTTTTCAATTTTGAACATGACCTCTGGGAATACTAGTAGTTAAAAGCATATTAATAAAAGAGGCGGTCCACAACCGCCTCTTTTATTTTATGAGATACCATAATTTCCCCATCCTGTGAGGATAATGCAGCAACACCTTCCACAGACTGTTACAATTATATCTTTTCTTCATGAACTGAACAGAAGGGAAAAGATACCCCAGCACATAGAGTATCTTCCGGTGCATACCGGGAATCTCCCCTACTACATATTTATATGGGATATCCTGTGCTACCGTCTTATTGCCTTTGGGACTACCAAGGAAGAATAAAAACTTATCTGAAACTTCTGTAGTATACCATTTATATATATAGGAGTCAACCCAGGCGGGAAGTGAAATACCCCAGAATTCCCTTAACAATCCAAGCTTTTCGCACAAAACTCTCTCAATTCCTGCTTTCTGCCACAAAACAATAAGTTCATGGTTCAATACATTATCCCTGTATCTTTCCAGAATAACAACAAGATCGGTATAAAGCCTGAGTTGTGATTCATTGTTCATCTCGTGGTAGGCGAGATGCTTTACCAGGTAAAGAAAGAATAGCTGTGAATCCGGAATATAAGCTTTTTCGCCAAGCAGATTTATTTCGCTGCTGCCGTTATATAGCATATCCGTAAGTTCTTCCCCTTTCCCTCCGAAAAGGCTGTGATGTATTTCAACTGAAAAATCATCCTTAAGGAGTGATGGCAGATGTTTTCCTGTATACCGGATAATCAGATTATGAACAGGGGATTTAAGTGGTAATGACTTAAACCCTTTTGCCATGAGCTGTTTCCTGGCTCTGATACAATCATTCCCTGTAATGAGAATATCAACATCAGTCATCTGCCTTATTCCCCTATTGCCGTAAATTGTAAGCTCCAATGCCAATCCCTTAAGAAGGATAGTCTTTATCCCGGAGGAATTCAGAATAGCCAGCACTTCCTTCATATGGCTTATATGGCTGGTATTCCTGGCAAGGTTAAGCATCATAATGTTCTTCAGATAATCAGATGCCTGTGCCGGAAGATACCTGAGCAGATCATGTTTCACGAGATTGTGATATACCAGCGCACCGGTTCCATGTGCGTTGGCTCTGCCTGTAAAATATTTCCAGCCGGTTACAGAAGAAATTACAGATTTTATGTCCTGAACCTGTTCTGAGCTCAGTTCAAGCCTGCAAAGCCTTAAAATAAGGTCCTCTTCGGGCGTTATCTTGTGATTGCTGGTCATCTTACAAACCTGGAGGCCTGCTTTGTATACATGAGGCTGTACATCCCTCCTTTACTTATCAGCTCATCATGCGTGCCTGTCTCAGCGATCTTCCCCTTGTCCATAAGAATTATCCTGTCGGCAAGACTGATGTTACTTAACCGGTGACTGATGATGATGGTGGTCCTACCCTTAGTAATATCTCTGATCCTGTTAAAGATTTCATATTCAGAACCGGCATCCAGTGCGCTCGAAGGTTCATCAAGTATCAGCACCGGGGCATTTCTGAAAAGAGCTCTTGAAATGGCAAATTTCTGCCATTCACCCCAACTCAGCTCGCGGCTGTCATCGAAAAGATTTCCGATGGCTGTTGAATATCCGCCGGGCAGGTTATTTATCAGGTTATCGAGCCCTGACTGTGCGGCTGCCCTGATTATTTTTTCATCAGGATCAGTTTCTTCGATGTTACCCAGCCTGATATTTTCCCCAGCACTAAGGTTATAAAGCATAAAATCCTGGAAGATGACAGAGAGGTTTTTTCTGTACAGATCCGGATCCATGTTCCTGATATCATGTCCGTCATATTTTATTGATCCGGAATCAGGATCATAAAGTCTGCACAGGAGCCTGACAAGAGTGCTTTTACCGGCGCCGTTAGGACCTGCCAGCGCGACGATCTCCCCCTTGTTTATCTGAAATGAAATATTATCGATCGCCAGGTTTTTATTCCCCGGGTATGAAAAGGAAAGGTTCTCAGCGACGATGCTGTTTTTAAGTTCCTGCGGGACTATTACAGGAGGAAATGCAACAATTCCTTCCTTTAAATTCAGGAATTCAAAAGTATCGCCAATAAAAAGTGAATCCTCATAAAGGCCGGCCAGTGAACTGAACAGTTCCTTCATATAAACCATACCCTGCCTGAATGCAAGCAGGAACATGGCCATCTGTCCCAGGGAAATTGAGCCTTTGATTGTTTCTGATGCAATGACCATCAAAGTTATCAGAACAGCTCCTGCCTTGAAAAGATCAGATACAAGCTCAATGAGGGATCTTTTCTTTACTATCTCTGTCTCTTCTTCCTTGGTTTTCAGAAATGATTTCCTGAAGAGCGATATGAAGTAACTGCCCAGCCCGAATAATCTTATTTCCCTTGAAGGACGGTCACCTGTCAGAAGCCAGTTGAAATATGCTGTTTTTCTTGCTTCAGGGGTCTGTTTTCTCTGAAAATTATAGATCACCTCTGCATAATGAAGTCTCAGCCATACTCCGGGAATGTTAAATAATATCAGGAGCAGAGCTATTCCCCAGTGAAAATAAAAAAGAACTCCTGTCATCAGGATCAGGGAAATGATCCCCCTGAACATAGAAATTAAATTATTGAGAATACTGTTTGGCCTCCATGGTGCTTCTCTTGTCGCCCGTGACAGGCAGTCAAAATACTCCGGACGCTCAAAATTTATCAGGTCAAGCCGTACGGCTTTATTGTGAAGCAGGTTGTACATATTGGCTTCCAGCTTCATCGACTGCTTTTTCCTGACGAAATTACCGAAGTCAGAGCCGGCTTCATCAATAAACCATATGATAACGACAGAAATGATCAGCCATATTACATTATCCGTGGGCAGATCAGGTGTTGCTGCTGCTTTGGTTATGCTGTCAATCAGCCCTTTGAGAAGCCATACGAGCAGCAGGGGAAGAAAGCTTCTGATGAAGGAGACTGAATAGTTGGCAAAGGTCCATCCCGGTGCGCTTTCCCACACAAGCCTTACTGCATCCCTGAAATATTTGAATGTCCTTCTCATTTATTATCTGATTATCAGGTTCAACACCTTCCTTAACCTGATCGCATGCCATAACAGAAATCTGTTGTAAAGATAATTGGGTTTGCGGATCAGTCTTTCGCCTGATTTGATTCTTTCACCTGAACTGTTTTCTGTTCTTATTACGCGGCCGGCAACCTGTTCCCGGGTCACAGGATTGTCTTCCCTGCTGCAGCTGTCGCCCCTGGTAATAAAAGATGTCACATCATTTCCCCTGGTTATCCTGATAAGCCTGTGAACCACAAATCCCGAATCCCTCTTCCACGCAATAATTTCACCGGGTACAGGAGCTTCATCATTTCCACAGGGTTCAATATATATTATGTCCCCCGGCCTGATCAGGGGATACATGCTGTACCCATTGGCTTCTATCTTAACTGTTCTCCCTTCAGCAAGCAGCGAAAAGCTTATCTGTTTTACCAGTTCTTTATCTTTTTTCATTCCCGCAAATAAAATCAATAATGCTATGATCAGGTTTGAAGAAAAGTCTTGAAGCAGGGATCTTGTCACACAACCCGGACACAGAGTCAAGCAGCCTGGTAATTATTTTCTTGTCCCAGTTATGCTGGATGCAATTTGCCATGATGAGGCTCACGCATTGAGCTCCGCCGGCAGGCACTATCCTGTTCTCCTTACCATGTTCAATAAGGAAGATCTTATCGAGCTTCGATTTTGCGGGTTTTTCATTCTTATAAACCGGAGTATTAAACATATAGAAGCCATCTGATTCACTTCTTAGGATCAGCCTGTCGTCGTGTATCACCTCTGCCCCGAAAGCGTCCCACAGTTTTGCCATGGTTGATTTTCCTTTACCGGAAACGCCGCTGAAAAGATATCCTTTGCCGGAATAGTTTACTCCCGATGCATGGATCATTATATCACCGGATATTACGGTAAGATAGTAAAGTATCAGTCCGTCAAGCGGATACGACAAAGGGTCAATCCCTTTGCTTTTACTGCTGAACCATAAATCCCAGACGGATTGTGAAAGTGAAAATTTAAGTACTGCTTCCTCATTATTACCTGAATAGGGAAAAACTGTTTTTAAGAAGAGATCATTATTGTACTGAAAGATACTCCAGAATTCATCATTCTTCTTCATCATGAGGCCATTAACCTCTTCAACATAGGGAGCATTGAAAACCCTTTCTGTTTTTTCGTGAAATGTGAAACTTCCTGTGTGAACCCTTATCAGAAAATCCGGCTTACCGCCGGAACAAATAAAATTGTCAAACCTTTCAGATGGCACCAGTTCAGGTCCGTCATCCTCACTTTCAAACCTGATATTATATCCCGCAATATCCAGATTATAATTCCTCATTCCTGATTTACATCAAAATATTCTATTAATTGATAATAAGGTATTTACTCATTTCTGTAATGAACTCAGAAACATCGCTGGTTGCGGTTTGTTCGTCAACATCGTATTCCCGGATGAGGGCTTCGATCATGTCTTCAATATTGTTTTCCCCGTCGATCAGCTCCCAGAGGAAAGCACCTGTTTCATTCAGCGTATAGACACTGTTCATGTCGGCAATATTGTTTTCAACCGGCACCAGGACATATTCATTTCCGGTCTTTCTTGTAACAACCGACGGAGATCGCAGCGGGATAATACTCAGATTGATCATACATATTATATTAATAATCAAATTTATAAAATTAATGGTTCATTTTCTTACCTTCGCAAAAATCTAAATTTTATGAGCAGGCAGAAGGGAAAGGGAAAAAAAAGTTCGGGTATATCAAGGGAATCAACCATAGAAAAAGTACTTCAGGTTTTATCAGCAGCCCCGCAGCAGGGTTTCAACTACAAGCAGATCGCCAAAAGACTAAATATCAATGATCCGGCAGGAAGACAAATGCTGTCGGAGATACTTAAGGAACAGGCAAAGAAAGAAATCATTAAGGAGATCTGCCAGGGTAAATTCAGCGCTAAAGTCAGCCGGGGATATATAACCGGTACAGTCGATATGACAAGGATGGGTTATGGATTCGTAACATCCGATGAGATAAAGGAAGATGTATTCGTTTCGGCCAGAAATCTGCGGACAGCTCTTCACGGCGACAAGGTAAAAGTATGGCTTTACGCCAGGAGAAAAGGTTCCAGACCTGAAGGAGAAGTGGTTGAGATACTTGAAAGATGGAGAACCTCATTCGTGGGCACCGTTGAAATAATGCCGAATTTTGCATTCCTCATTCCCGATAATAAGAACATGCCCTTCGATCTGTTTATTCCTTCATCAAAGCTTAATGGCGCCAGACAAGGGCAGAAGGCAGTTGCAAGAGTGATTGAATGGGATTCCAAATCCAAGAATCCTGTTGCAGAAATTACAGCGGTACTGGGTGAACCAGGCCTTCATGAAACAGAGATGCATGCGATACTTGCCGAGTTTGAGCTTCCGTACCATTTTACTGAAGATGTTGAACTTGACGCAGATAAGATACCGTCAGAGATCACAGAAAATGACATTGCTTCGAGAAGGGATTTCCGGGCAGTACCTACATTTACAATTGACCCAGAAGATGCAAAGGATTTTGATGATGCACTCTCGATGAAACTGCTTGAAAACGGCAATTATGAGATCGGGGTACATATTGCAGATGTTACTCATTATGTAAAAACCGGATCACTTACCGAGCAGGAAGCGAAACAGAGAGCCACTTCAGTTTACCTTGTTGACAGGGTTGTACCTATGCTTCCCGAGAGGCTTTCAAACAATATCTGTTCACTGAAACCGTCGGAAGATAAGCTTACTTATTCGGCTGTCTTTGAAATGAACGACAAAGCTGAGGTGATAAATGAATGGTTTGGAAGGACAATAATCAATTCCGACAGGAGATTTTCATACGAAGAAGCCCAGAATGTTATTGATACCGGTACCGGAGACATGAAAGTTCAATTGCTTTTGCTTCATGATCTGGCACAGAAACTCCGCAAAAAGCGTTTTGCGGCTGGTGCTTTCCTGTTTGAAAAGGTGGAAATAAGGTTTGATCTTGATGACCAGGGCAAGCCTCTTGGTATTAAGTTCAGGGAGATGGGCACATCCAACCAGATGATCGAGGAATTCATGCTTCTGGCAAACAGGCATGTGGCAGAATTCGTCGGAAAAAAGCTCAGGGGAAAAACATTTGTATACCGTATTCATGACAAGCCCGATCCGGAAAAAATTGAGAGCTTCAGCCATTTTGTGAAACGGTTTGGGTACAAGCTGGCTGAAGATAACAAAACCTCCCTGCCAAAAGCAATGAACAACCTTCTGAACGCGGTAGCAGGAAAAAAAGAACAGAATATCGTTGAAACACTTGCCCTGAGGGCTATGGCAAAAGCGGTTTATTCAACTGATAACATAGGACATTACGGGCTGGCCTTCAGGTATTACACTCATTTTACATCACCCATCCGGAGATACCCTGACATGATGGTACACAGGCTTCTGACGCAATATCTCGAAAATAATATTCCTGGAGAAAAGGAAAAATACGAAAAGATGTGTGACCACTCTTCAAAAATGGAGAGGCTGGCTGCTGAAGCTGAAAGAGCATCTGTTAAATACAAGCAGGTTGAATATATGAGCGATATGACCGGGAAAAAATTTGACGGCATAATTTCGGGTGTAACAGAATGGGGAATATATGTTGAGATCATTGAGAATCAGTGCGAAGGAATGATAAATATCCGGGAGCTGGGAGATGATTTTTACGAATATGATGAGGATAATTATTGTATCAGGGGCAGGTCGACCGGGAAATTATATACGCTTGGTGATAAGGTCACAATAGAGGTTATCAAAGCAGATCTTCAGAAGAAGCAGTTGGATTACAGGATGGTGTGATCCTCCTCAATTATCTTAAGCAGCTCATCTATAGCCTTATCCTGCGGCACATTTTTCTTTACAGCCGTCATTCCCCGGTAAATATGAACCTTCCCCTCTCCTGCTCCTACATATCCGTAATCTGAACCGGCCATCTCGCCCGGGCCGTTCACAATACATCCCATAACCGCTATCCGGAGGCCTTTCAGATGAGCGGTGGCCGTTTTTACCTTCTTCACTTCCTCCTGCAGGTTGAATTTCGTACGGCCGCAGGTAGGACATGATATATAGCGATTACGGGTTATCCGTGCTTCTGTAGCCTGCATAATTGAAAACGAGAGTTCCCTCAGTTTCTCTCCCTGTACTTTTCCGCTGTTTGTTATGCAAAGGCCGTCAGCCTGCTTCAGAATGAAATAGCGGCCCAGCAGAGCTGAAGCATCTATGATAAGCTTGCTGTGATCATCCTCCGAAAAAACAGGACTGAGGTAATTCTTCCTGGCTGATTTTTCATCAATTACCGGAGGTGTGTTATGCCTGAAGATAAGCATCTCACCATGGAAGGGTTCTCCGTTTTCATTCAGGTACCGGCCGTCAGAATAGGTAAAAACCTCGGGTTTATATCTGGTATCCCTTATACGCAGGCCCTGCTGTTTAACCGTGCTGGTAACTCTTCCTCCTGAACCTCCCAGGAAATTCACAATCTCTTTTGCTACAGGTATCTCAAATTCCGGATCTTCGCTCAGCGATACTCTTATCGTATCTCCTATGCCTTCCGATAGTATGGCTCCTATACCTGCCGCTGATCTTACTCTTCCATCTTCACCTTCACCTGCTTCGGTTACTCCCAGGTGTATGGGATATGAGAGTCCTGCTTCCTTTAATACACCTACGAGTAGCCTGTTGGCCATGAGCATTACTGAAGTATCAGACGACTTTGCCGAAAGAACAAGGTTATTGAAATTCTCCGATTGAAAGATCTTAATAAACTCTGTTGCTGATCTTACCATTCCCTCCGGGGTATTTCCGTAGCGCGACATTATCCTGTCGGACAGAGAGCCGTGATTAATTCCAATCCTTATAACTGTATCATTCTCCCTGCATATCCTGATAAGCGGCAGAATCTTCTCATGAATTCTCTCGATTTCTTCCTCATACTCCTTATCGGTGAATTCGGCTTTTATAAATGAAGCCCTTTTATCGGCATAGTTCCCGGGATTTATCCTGATCTTTTCGACAATGCGTGCTGCCGTTTCTGCTGCGGCAGGATTGAAATGTATATCTGCGATCAGCGGAGTTTCAAATCCTGCTTTCCTAAGCTCTCTCTTAATATATTCAAGATTCTGCGCTTCCTTTACACCCTGTGCAGTAAGGCGCACATAGTCAGCGCCTGCTTCAATTATCCTGATACACTGGGCTACAGAAGCCTTGGTATCCAGGGTGTTTGTGTTGGTCATCGACTGCACGCGGACAGGATAATCACCCCCAAGGGGTACAGAACCAATATTGACAGGCAATGATTTGTATGATGCCATTATATATTCGATATGCGATATGCGATATGCGATATGCGATATGCGATATGCGATGTTAATCTAAAACGTCAACCGCCTATCGAATATCGCCTGTAATAAATTTAAAGTTTCTCCCACTCAGCACCATCTTTCAGGTCTTTCAGAGAGATACCGGTCTTTTTAAGTTCTTCCCTTATCTTGTCGGAGAGCGCCCACTCTTTTCTGCTCTTTGCATCCTGCCTGAGGTCAATTATGATCTTCATGAGATCGCCGGTGAGACTGTCGTCGCTTCTGCCTGCTTCCTCATCAGTCAGTCCGAGCACCTCAGTAACAAATGTTCTGAAGAGGCTTTTCAGATCGTTTATATCCTCTGATGTGACTTTTTCCGTGCCATCGCTGGCAGCATTTATAATTCTTACTCCTTCGAACAGGTGTGAAATAAGTATCGGGCTGTTCAGGTCGTCGTTCATTGCTTCGTAGCATTTTGCCCTGAGTGACGAAATGCCGGCTGTTGATGACAGTGATGGTTTCAGCTTATTGAGCGTTTCATTTGCCTTCATCAGTTTCTGAAGTCCTTTTTCTGCAGCCTGCAATGCTTCATTTGAAAAATCAATTGTACTGCGGTAATGAGCCTGCAGAATGAAGAACCTGATTGTCATCGGGCTGTAAGGCTGCTGAAGCAGTTTATGGTCGCCTGAAAAAAGCTGATCCAGGGTAATGAAATTATTCAGGGAACGGGCCATCTTCTGCCCGTTTATTGTGATCATATTATTATGCATCCAATACCTTACCGATTCTTTTCCCAGGGCGGCAGATGACTGGGCAATCTCGCATTCATGATGAGGGAACTGGAGGTCCATCCCGCCTCCGTGAATATCAAAGACTTCACCAAGGTATTTGATACTCATAGCCGAGCATTCGAGATGCCATCCGGGATATCCCTCGCTCCATGGTGACGGCCATCTCATAAGATGCTCAGGAGTGGCTTTTTTCCAGAGAGCAAAATCAAAAGGTCCTCTTTTTTCATCCTGTCCTTCGAGCTCCCTGGTGTTAACCTGTAATTCATCAAGAACACGGCCTGAAAGCTTTCCGTAATTATATTTTTTATTGTATTTGTCAACATCGAAGTAAACTGAGCCGTTCTTCTCGTAAGCATATCCGTTCTTAAGGATAGTTTTAATAAGTTCCTGCTGTTCAATTATATGACCTGATGCCCTTGGTTCAATTGAAGGGTGAAGAACATTAAGCTGTTCCATGTTCCTGAGGAAAGTGTTAATGTACTTCTGAACCACTTCCATTGGTTCCATCTGTTCAAGGCGGGCTCTTTTTTCAATTTTGTCCTCGCCTTCATCGGAGTCATTTTCGAGATGACCCACATCGGTTATGTTACGAACATACCTTATATGATATCCCAGGTGCATCAGATAACGGAACAGAAGGTCGAAGGTCACAGCAGGTCTTGCATGTCCGAGATGGGCATTACTGTAAACAGTAGGACCGCAGACATACAATCCGACAAACGGAGGATTAAGCGGTTCGAGTCGCTCTTTCCTGCGTGTGAGGCTGTTATATATAATAAGATTGCTGGTCATGAACAAAAAGATTATATCGCAAAAGTACGTTAATTCTTCATTTTTTTGATTTTTATAAAATCATTTATACATTTGCAGTCACAAATCAAATATTCCTTCCGATCAAGGGTGTTTGATTTTTATTGAGAAGGGCGGAGAGATTAGGCTCTGAGAAACCCTGGCAACCAACCCTGAGATAAGCAGGAGAACGGTGCCAAAACCTAATCCCGGAAATGCCGGGAGATGATAAAAATAAACACGGAAACAATGAAGTCATTTCATCTTACCCGAAAGAATCTCACGATGCCGCATCTGCCTATGCACATGCGCAGGCACTTATCGTGATCCGGAAGTAATCATTTATTATTTACAGGATCGTAATAATGGCAGGACTATTTACCCTGCCTGAAGGATTAGTGTAATCATATACCATATTAATATGAAAAAAAGAAAAATACATTTTGAAACATTACAGATACATGCAGGTCATCATCCTGACAGTGATACTCATTCGAGAGCTGTGCCATTATACCAGACGTCATCATATGTTTTTAAGAATGCACGTCATGCTGCAAATCTGTTTGACCTGTCTGAAGCAGGTAATATCTATACCCGTATTCAGAATCCTACAACCGACGTATTTGAAAAACGAGTTGCAGCGCTTGAAGGCGGAATTGCCGCCCTTGCAGTGGCATCAGGCCATGCAGCCCAGTTCATTGCCCTGTCAACGATAATCAGAAAAGGTGAAAACCTGGTAAGTTCGCCATTCCTCTACGGAGGTACCTATAACCAGTTCAAGGTGACATTCCCGGGGTTCGGTATTGAAACACGATTTGCCAGGGATCTGGATCCTCATTCTTTTGAGACCCTTATTAATAAAAAGACCAAAGCAATTTATGTTGAAACGATCGGAAACCCTGGTTTTACAATTCCCGATTTTGATGCGTTTTCCGCTTTGGCAAAAAAACATGGCATCCCTCTGGTGGTCGATAATACGTTCGGAGGATGCGGCTATCTGTGCAGACCTATAGATTATGGAGCCAATATTGTTGTGGAATCTGCAACAAAATGGATCGGTGGCCATGGAACAAGCATAGGCGGCGTAATCATTGATGCAGGCAATTTTAACTGGGATAATGGGAATTTCCCGGTATTTACTGAGCCCTCAGAAGGATATCACGGACTGGTCTTTGGTGAGAAGTTTTCGCAGAAGTCATCTGCAGGCAATATAGCTTTTATAGTCAAAGCCCGGGTTGAAGGACTAAGGGACCTGGGGCCTGCAATAAGTCCGTTCAACTCATTTCTTCTTCTGCAGGGACTTGAAACACTTTCACTCAGGATGGAACGACATGTCATGAATACTCTTGCACTTGCAGAATGGCTTGAAAAACAGCCTTGTGTGGAAAAAGTAAATTATCCGGGTCTGGCCGGAAATCCGAATTACAGTCTTGCACAAAAATATCTGCCTAAAGGAGCAGGCGGCGTGCTGACCTTCGTGATAAAATCTGACAGGAAAAAAGCCTCGAAGCTTGTAGAACACCTGGATCTCGTAAGCCACCTGGCAAATGTTGGAGATGCAAAGACACTTATAATTCAACCCGCAGCTACCACTCATTCCCAGCTGTCAGCAGAGGAACAGCTTGCTGCAGGTGTTGAACCCGGATTGTTCAGGGTTTCGGTAGGACTTGAACACATTGATGACATTATTTCTGATTTCGAACAGGCATTCAGACAGGTATTGTAATGAAAACACTAAAGTATAAACAGCCTTTCACAACTGAAACGGGAACGTCTCTTCCGTCGATTGAGATAGCATATAATACATGGGGAAAGCTCAATGCCGGATCAGATAATGTCATATGGATCTGTCATGCCCTCACTGCAAATTCAGATGTTGAAGCGTGGTGGCCGGGGATGGTTGGAAAGGGCCTTCTCTTTGATCCCGAAAAGTATTTTATAGTTTGTGCCAATGTTCTTGGGTCGTGCTATGGTACTACAGGTCCGGCTTCCGTTAATCCGGGAACAGGCAACCCCTGGTCCGCCACTTTTCCTCTCATAACCGTCAGAGATCTTGTGAATGTTCATGAGATTCTGAGAAATCATCTTGGAATAAAGAGGATCCATACCATTATTGGCGCTTCGATAGGAGGCTACCAGGCCCTGGAATACAGCATTATGTTTCCTGATCTTATTGAAAGGCTTATCGTTCTTGCATCAGGAGCAAGGCAGACACCCTGGGCGCTTGCATTCAGTGAATCAATGAGGCTGGCAATGCGTGCAGACCAGACATTCGTTGCAGGTGAACATGATGGCGGGAAAAACGGACTTAAAGCTGCACGCTCAATTGCCCTTCTTAGCTACCGGACAATGGAAGCTTATAACAAGACCCAGCAGGAAGATAATGATGACAAGCTGACTTCATTCAGGGCAGCGTCATACCAGGCCTACCAGGGAGAGAAGCTTGTAAAAAGATTCAACCCTTATTCATACTGGTGCCTCACCTGCATGTCGGATACCCATAACATTGGAAGAGGAAGAGGTGGTGTGATCAATGCCCTGAAAAGCATAAAATCTGAAGTGCTTTGTGTCGGAATAAAATCTGACCTCCTCTTCCCTACTGACGACCAGAAATTTATAACAGCACATACAAATAATGCCGAATATGTTGAAATAGATTCTTCTTTCGGACACGACGGTTTTCTTATAGAGACTGCCATTGTTACAGAAGTAGTAAGAAGATTCTGGGAAAAAACTCAAAAAATTATTAAATGACCAGAGAGAAACTAAGAATAGGGATGTTCGGATACGGCTGTGTAGGCCAGGGATTGCACGATGTACTGAACAGCAGCAAAGGATTTAAGGCTGATATTATAAGAATATGCGTAAAGCACAGGAATAAGAAAAGAAGAATCCCGATGTCATATTTCACCTTTGATAAGAATGACATTCTGAACGATCCTTCTATCAACCTCGTGGTTGAACTTATTGATGATGCAGATGCAGCATTCAGGATAGTTACTGCCGCAATGAAAAAAGGAAAGAATGTGGTTTCGGCAAACAAGGTTATGATAGCAAATCATTTCAGGGAGCTTGTTGACATGCAGGAAAAATATAAAGTTTCATTCCTGTATGAAGCATCAGCAGGGGCAAGCATCCCAATAATACGCAACCTTGAAGAGTATTATGACAATGAGCTTCTGTACTCGCTCAGGGGTATCCTTAACGGTACTACAAATTACGTTCTCACTCTTATGCACAATCAGGGAATCGATTATAATATTGCACTGAATGAAGCGCGTGAAAAGGGATTTGCAGAATCGGACCCCATTCTGGATGTTGACGGATGGGATGCAAAATTCAAGCTGTGCATAATTACCGGTCATGCCTACGGACTCTTCCTTGATCCGGATGAGGTTTTTCATTATGGCATAAGCAGGATCTCAAAGTTTGATATCAGGTACGCCAGGGAGAAAGGCTTTAAGATCAAGCTTGTTCCCTTTGTAGGCAAAACAAATGAAAATACGATTACCAGCTTTGTGCTTCCGCGTTTCATATCTCCCGATAAATACCTGTATAACGTTGACAATGAGTACAATGGGGTAATTACTGAAGCGGCTTTTGCTGATAAGCAGTTCTTTTGCGGCAAGGGAGCGGGAGGACACGCAACAGGAAGTGCGGTGCTGTCAGATATTTCGGCTAACTCATACGGTTACAGGTACGAATACAAGAAATTTCAGCAGGGTACTGTAACCAATTATACACGCAACTACAAACTTGAAGTATATTTGCGGTATAGTAATGAAAAGGAAAAGGATTTGTTTGGATTTGAAGAAGTGACAGAATACTTTAACAGCCGGTCGTATAAATACGTTATCGGTATAATAAACCTCAGTAAATTGTACGAGCTCAGGGAACAACTTCCCGGCATGAATGTTTTTATAGTAAATACAGGAAGAAAGGGAATCAACTGACCTCATCCCCCCGGCCCCCTTCTCCCGGTGAGAGAAGGGGGAGCAGTCTGGTACTACCTCACCCCAACCCCTCTCCCCTGGGAGAGGGGTTGGGGTGAGGTAGGGCGAAACAGGAAAAAGAAAGGGGGTGAGTACGTGTCGCTAAAAATGAAAATCAATCTGGTATGAACTCAAAACTTGAAGACATAATTAACCAACGCATCCTTATCCTTGATGGTGCAATGGGCACGATGATCCAGAAGCACCGGCTCGGAGAGGATGATTATCGCGGCAGGGAATTCAGCACTCATCCCAGGCCGCAGAAGGGAAACAACGATCTGCTTACACTTACAAAACCTGAAATAATAATCGACATCCATAAAGGTTACCTTGAAGCAGGAGCCGATATCATTACAACAAACACCTTCAATTCAAACAGGATCTCCATGTCGGATTACGGTATGGAAGATCAGGTATACAACTTAAATCTCAGGGCGGCAGAACTCGCCCGGGAAGCTGTGAGTAATTTTGAAAAAGATAAAGTGTACAATTTACACTTAATCGCAGGAACGCTCGGCCCTACTAACCGGACTGCCTCAATGTCGTCAGACGTTAATGATCCGGGAGCCCGCCTGGTTACATTTGATGATCTTGTCCTTGCATACTCAGAACAGGCAAGGGGGCTGATCGACGGAGGAGTTGACATACTGATGGTCGAGACTATCTTTGATGTGCTCAACTGCAAAGCTGCTCTTTTCGCGATTGAGTCGGTTTTTGAAGAGAAAAACACCAGGCTGCCTGTGATGGTATCTTTAACAATTACCGATGCCAGCGGAAGAACGCTTACAGGCCAGACCCTGGAAGCATTTGTAATTTCGGTATCCCATTTCCATCTATTCAGTATCGGTCTTAACTGTGCACTGGGGGCAGAGCAGCTGAGACCGTTCGTGCAGGAATTGTCAGCAAAAACCGGGTTTTATGTGTCAATTCATCCGAATGCCGGGCTTCCAAACCAGTTTGGCGAATATGATCAGTCGGCTGAATTCATGGCTTCAGTCACAGAAGAGTTCATGAAAAAGGGATGGGTAAACATAATAGGCGGATGCTGCGGAACCACACCTGAGCATATCAGAAGAATAGCTGAGACGGCAAAAAAATACAAGCCGAGATTACGGCCTGAAATAACGCGATATACAAGACTGAGCGGTCTTGAACCATTGACTATAACGCCTGAGACCAATTTTGTAAATATCGGCGAAAGGACAAACGTTTCCGGAAGCAAAAAATTTGCCAGGCTGATCCAGGAAGAAAAGTACAGCGAAGCGCTGGCTATTGCCCGCAGCCAGGTTGAGGGAGGAGCACAGGTTATAGATATCTGCATGGATGAGGCGATGCTTGACTCTGAAAAAGCAATGGTGAAATTCATCAACCTGATAATGGCTGAGCCTGACATTGCAAAGCTTCCCCTGATGATCGATTCATCACGCTGGAATGTTATTGAATCGGCATTGAAATGCATCCAGGGCAAATCTGTTGTCAATTCCATAAGCCTTAAAGAAGGAGAAGATGCTTTTCTGCATCATGCACGCCTGATAAGAAAATACGGCGCATCCGCTGTTGTTATGCTGTTCGACGAAAAAGGACAGGCAGATACATATGAACGGAGAATTGAGGTGGCTGAAAGATCTTACAGGCTGCTTGTCGATAAGCTGAAATTTCCACCTGAAGACCTGATATTTGATCCGAATGTCCTTGCTGTTGCAACAGGAATAGAGGAGCATAATAACTATGCTGTAAATTTCATGATGGCAACGAAGTGGATAAAACAGAATCTGACTTATGCTAAAGTAAGCGGAGGGGTGAGTAACCTTTCATTTTCATTCAGGGGGAATGATAAGGTCCGTGAAGCTATGCATTCCGTATTTCTTTTTCATGCAATAAATGCAGGGCTTGATATGGGAATTGTTAACCCGGGAATGCTGCAGGTTTACAGCGAAATACCAAAAGATCTCCTCGTACTTACCGAAGATGTCATCCTGAACAGAAGAAAGGATGCTACGGAGAGGCTGGTAAAATTCGCCGAAGGTCTCAGGAACGAACAGAAAAAGGAGGAAAAAAGTGACGAGTGGAGGAGACTGCCTGTTATTGATAGAATCAAACATTCCCTTATCAGGGGACTTGATGAACATATTGAATCGGATGTTGAAGAAGCCCGCCATCTTTTTTCTAAATCCATCGAGCTGATCGAAGGCCCCCTGATGGGAGGAATGAATGAAGTGGGCGACCTTTTCGGGTCAGGAAAGATGTTCCTCCCGCAGGTTGTTAAAAGCGCCAGGGTAATGAAAAAGGCAGTTTCAAGGCTTGCTCCCTATATTGAAAAAGAGAGCGCCGGTGAAGAAAAAAAATCTGCCGGAAAGATTCTGCTTGCAACCGTCAAGGGTGATGTTCACGATATAGGCAAGAATATCGTCGGCGTTGTCCTCTCATGCAATAACTATGAGGTAACTGATCTCGGAGTAATGGTCTCTGCTGATAAGATAATCGATACAGCAATCAGAGAAAAAGCAGACATCATAGGACTGAGCGGACTGATCACACCATCACTGGAAGAGATGGTGCATGTGGCCTCAGAAATGGAACGCAGAAAGCTGACATTACCATTGCTCGTGGGAGGAGCAACGACATCAGAGATACATGCTGCCGTGAAAATCGCACCTGCATACTCACGCTCTGTGATCCACGTGAAAGATGCTTCAAAAGCTGCCGGAGTGATAAGCGAACTGCTGCGTGAAGATAATTCAAAATATGTTTCATCCGTTGCTGACAGATACAAAAGACTCAGGGAGGAACATAATTCAAGACGCGTGGAAAGAAAGCTTATCAGCCTCGGTCAGGCCAGGGAGAACAGGATGCAAACAAACTGGAATGGAATTGAGCTGAAAAAACCTGAAAAACCGGGGCATCATGTCATTGATAATATAGACCTGAACGTCTTAAAAAACTATATTGACTGGACCTTCTTTTTCTTTGCCTGGAAGCTGAACGGAAAATATCCCGCAATATTCAGCGATCCTGTTAAGGGAAGCGAGGCCAGGAAGCTGTATGATGATGCATTGTTATATCTTGAAGATATCATAAATAGAAACATCATTACTGCAAAGGCTGTATTCGGATTGTATCCTGCTGCTTCTGAGGGAGATGATGTGATTGTCTCTCCGGGAAATGGGAAAAAGATTACTTTCAGATTTCTCAGGAACCAGGAACAGAAGGAGAAGGGAGTTCCGAATCTTTGTCTTGCCGACTATATTAAACCCGGGTATCTGCCAGGAGAGGATCATATTGGTGCATTCGTGGTGTCTGCCCATATAAATGAGCAACTGCTGGCAAAGTACGGCAGCGATGATTATGCTGTAATAATGATCAGAATACTGAGCGACAGGCTAGCTGAAGCCTCGGCTGAATGGCTTCATGAAAAGATCCGCAGGGAATTCTGGGGTTTTGCTCCCGGTGAGAACCTGTCAATTGAAGAAATGCTCTCACTGAAATACCGGGGAATAAGGCCGGCACCCGGTTATCCGGCCTGTCCTGATCATACTGAAAAACGCTTTTTATTCAACCTCCTTGAGGCTGAGAGATCTATCGGGACCGGGCTTACTGAAAATTTCGCTATGACCCCGCCTGCAACAGTCAGCGGTTATATCTTTTCACACCCCGCTTCAACCTATTTCAATGTCGGAAAGATAGCGCAGGATCAGCTTATGGATTACGCATCAAGAAAGAGCATGACGCAGGAAGAGGCTGCCAGATGGCTGGCGCCTAATTTATAAAATTCATATTATGAGTGTAATAGATAAAATCAAAAGTGCAAGAGGACCCCTGTTTACATTTGAACTGCTTCCACCGCTCAAAGGACATAGTATTGAAAAAGTATATGCCGCAATAGACAGGCTTATTGAATTTGATCCCGCATATATAAACTTTACAACGCATCGTAATGAGATCACCTATAAGGAAAGACCCGACGGCCTTATTGAGAAAAGGGTTACCAGGCTCAGGCCTGGAACTATAGCGTTGGCAGCAGCAGTAAAATATAAGTATAATATTACTGTTGTACCTCATGTCCTTTGCGGGGGATTTACAAAGGAAGAGACTGAAAATGTGCTGATTGAAATGAATTTCCTGGGTATTGACGATGTGCTTGCGCTGAGAGGTGATCCTCAGCGCGGAAGCCGTTCCTTCATCCCCGAGAAGGAGGGGCATACACATACATACCAGCTTGTTCAGCAGATTATCAATATGAACAACGGCAAGTATCTTGAGGAGTCACTGGAAGATACCACTTCAACGAACTTCTGCGTAGGTGTGGCCGGCTATCCTGAGAAGCATGTTGAGGCTCCAAATATGCAAATAGATCTTGAAAATCTTAAATACAAAGTAGATGCCGGGGCAAGCTATATTGTTACCCAGATGTTTTTCGACAACAATAAGTTTTTCAGGTTCAGGGATGACTGCATGAAGGCAGGCATAAAAGTACCTGTTATTGCGGGAATAAAACCGATCTCGGCGCTTAATGACATTAAACTGCTGCCACTGACGTTTCACATTGATGTTCCGTCAGATCTGGTATCAGCGGTAAAAAAATGCTCTACCGACAAGGAAGTGCGTGAAGTGGGTATCGAGTGGTCTGTTATGCAGTCAAGGGAACTTATAAAAGCAGGTGTTCCGGGAATACATTATTATACCCTCGGCCGGTCGGATAATGTTGCAAGAATAGTTAAGGCTGCATTCTGACCCCCGGCCATGCTGAAGCATGGCCACCCCCTGAAGGGGGTATAAAACCCTGCACAATAGCATAATATGTAATGAAAATTAGCCCCCCTTCAGGGGGGTTGAGGGGTCAGATTTTAAATGTTTTTTTGATTTTATCGACGTAATCGAGTTTCTCCCACGTAAAGAATTCGACTTTCTTTAACCATACTTTTCTGCCGTTGCCGTTTACTGATTTCGGCCTGGTTCCCGGTACTTCATAATATACTTCAACATTTCTGCTGAACGGATCACGTCCAAAATGTCCGTATGATGCTGTAGGCAGGAACACAGGATTCTTTAGTTTAAGTCTGTTTATTATTGCATAGGGTCTCATATCGAAGATACCGCTTATTTTGCGTGCAATCTCTCCGTCATGTAAAACCTTACCCCTGGCATCTTTCACATGGGCTGACCCGAATGTATTTACATACAAACCAACCGGTTGTGCCACTCCAATTGCATAAGCCACCTGAATAAGAGCTTTATCGCAGACACCTGCTGCAACCAGGTTCTTTGCGATATGGCGCACTGCATAAGCAGCCGACCTGTCAACCTTTGACGGATCTTTGCCCGAGAAAGCGCCGCCTCCGTGTGCTCCGTGACCGCCGTATGTATCTATTATTATCTTCCGTCCTGTAAGGCCGGTATCGCCGTGCGGACCACCGATAACAAACTTTCCTGTAGGATTAACAAGCAGTTTTATATCGGACCTGAACAGCTTCTGAATTCTCTGCGGAAGGGATTTTTTCACTCTCGGAATTAGGACACTTAATACATCGCCCTTTATTTTATCCTGCATTGCTTTTTCTGCAGCTTTTTCTGCTGAATGTGAATTGTTTTTCGGGGTAATGAATTCATCATGCTGAGTGCTTATGACGATTGTATCTATCCTGATGGGATTATTATTATCATCATATTCAATTGTCACCTGTGATTTTGAATCGGGACGGAGGTATTTCATCTGTTTGCCTTCGCGGCGTATTGCAGCCAGTTCCTCCAGGAAAGTATGAGCAAGCTCAATGCTAATGGGCATGTAATTATCCATTTCACGGCAGGCATATCCGAACATCATTCCCTGGTCACCAGCTCCCTGCTCCTCGGGGTTTTCGCGTACAACGCCCTGGCGTATGTCTGAAGATTGTTCATGGATCGTGGAAATGACGCCGCAGGAGTCGCAATCAAAACGGTATTCGGCTTTTGTATAGCCTATATTGCGTATCACTCTCCTTGCTGTCTCCTGCACATCAACCCACCCAGAGGTGAGAACCTCACCTCCGCATACAACAAGCCCGGTGGTGACGAAAGTTTCACATGCTACTTTTGATTCCGGATCCCACCTGAGGAATTCGTCAAGCAATGCGTCCGATATCTGATCGGCTACCTTATCAGGGTGACCTTCCGATACTGACTCTGAAGTAAAAAAATATCCCATGGTAAAAATAAGTTATAAGTGACTAAAGTTTGGAGTGACTAAAGTTTCAGGCATTAGTTACTCAACAAATGGCAGAAGGAAATGTTGATTCAATAAAAGGAAAGGTCAGCGTTTTAGCATTTTTTCCTGTGGTTGCAATCAGCACAAATCTTTCCACCAGATAAATAAGGTACAAAGCAAATAAAAAAATCCGGAAATAAAAAATCAGCCTGCTGTCAGGTGCCTGAATATTTCTTCAAGATTACTCTCTTCCTTCCTCAGCGAAAGGACCGTAAGCTTTCGGCTTACTGCAAATTCGAACAGTACAGGTCTGATATCTTCTTCAGCTTCCGATTCAACCTGCCATAATCCTTCCCTGATCTTCCTGATCCTTGATAAATTCCTTATTTCACTTAGAAGATCTCCACCGGGATCAATGTCAAATTCAACCTCAACAACCTGCCGCTGACGCCGGATTTTTAAATATATGTCGCTTTTATTTTCATCGGCTACTATTACCCCCCGATCGATTATAATTATTCTGTCACAAATAGCCTCAACCTCCTGCATGATATGAGTTGAAAGCAGGATTGTTTTCTCCCTTCCTGCTTCTCTGATCAGATTACGGATTTCAATTATCTGGTTAGGGTCAAGCCCGCTGGTGGCCTCGTCAAGAATAAGAACTCCGGGGTTGTGAACAAGAGCCTGGGCGATACCAACCCTCTGTCTGTAACCTTTTGAGAGTGACCCAATCCGTTTATTCTGTTCCCTGGTGAGCCCCGTAACATCAATGATCTTTTTAACCTGTTCCTTTACGGAACTGCCTGTCTTATACAATGATGCCACAAATCCAAGGTATTCCCTTACATACATCTCAGGATAAAGCGGATTATTCTCAGGCAGGTAGCCGATGTTTTTTCTGATCTCAGTGTTTTCTTCTGAAGTTTCAATTCCGTCAACAAATACTCTGCCCGCGGTTGCCGGAATGAATCCTGTAATGATTCTCATCATTGTGGTTTTACCTGCTCCGTTAGGGCCCAGAAAAGCCACAATTTCACCTGTCTTCACCTCAAAAGAAACATTGTCAAGAGCTTTCTGCTCTCCATAGAGCTTTGTAACTTCCCGGACTACAATAGACATATGTTCTTAATCTGCTTCGATGATCGCATTGCCAGGTCTTAATCGCCCCATCCGCCCATAAACTGACCCGACTTGGCAAAAGATGTTCTCGGATTAACACAGCAAACCGGTATTTTCGAACTGTTGGCAATAATATACTGCTCCGAGGCTCCAACCATATAATCGGCAAATGTGATATTCTTTGTGGTCATTATAAGTATGAGGTCAGCATTTATGCGCTGTGAAAAATCAAGAGTCTGCTGTGCAAAATCGCCTTTGGGAATTTCATGGATCTCATATTCAATATTATTCTGAATGAGATACCTGATCGCAAAGTTGAGGTTGATCTTTGTCTTCTTTACAATATTCTTGTCGGTAGAAGTGGTTACCAGTATGTGTACTTTTGAGTCGAAGTACTTGCCCATGTAGATAGCCATCTGGGTTTTTTCCTTGTTTTCCCTTCTGAAATCGACAGGGAACACAATGTTATGGTACCTCTCCTGATCAACAGGCGGGTCCTGGACGACAATAAAAGGCACTTTTGACTTAACTATAACTTTAAGCGCCCAGCTGCCTGTGAGCTTTTGCATGCCCTTCATGCCATGAGTTCCCATAATCACCAGGCTTGCTTCTTTATCATTCACAAATTCGGCAATTGAGGTAAAGATGCTTCCTTTTATTATCTCTGCATTTATCGGCATATTATATTTTTTGCTGTTCTCATCTGCAACATGCCTGAGGAGCACTTTTTTCTCTCCTTCTTCTTTCAGCTTAATGCCTTTATCAACAATATGAAGAAGGCATACCTCATCATGAACCATGCGGCTGATCTTTGCTGCATGTGCAAGAGCATGTTCTGCAACAGGAGTAAAATCCCATGGTACTACTAAAAGCTTCTTACTCTCTTCCATAACTGATATTATTTCAAATTATACTCAAAGTTATTCAGATTTTGGCAAATATCAAATCGAGGCTACAGGTATCTGATCTAACGCGGATCAGAGCCGGAATGACTTAGAAATAAGTCCTTTCGCACAAAAATAATGCCATAATACCCCATTCGGCATCATTAATGGAGTTTTGCTCTCAACAATTTATTATTTTTGGGGGGTCAATTTTTAACAGATAATGAAACAAGCAAAGATTAAAACACTATTGGCTTCTGACAAAACCGGGGAAGATGTGATGGTGAAAGGATGGGTCAGAACAAAACGGGGAAACAGGAATATAACTTTCATTGCCCTCAACGACGGATCAACTGTCAGTAATATCCAGATTGTAGCGGAAATTTCAAAGTTTGACGAGAAGCTTCTGAAAGATATAACTACCGGATCCTGCCTGGCAGTAACAGGAAAACTTGTCGCCTCACAGGGGAAGGGTCAGAGTGTCGAGATCGCTGCAGATACGATTGAGATTTACGGCAAATGCGATGCCGAAACTTTTCCCCTGCAGAAAAAAGGGCATTCCATGGAGTTCCTGAGGGAGATTGCACATCTCCGCCCCCGGACCAATACTTTCGGCTCTGTCCTGAGGATCAGGCATGCTATAGCCTTTGGAATTCATAAATATTTTAACGACAAAGGATTTTTCTACCTTCACACTCCGGTTATAACGGGGAGCGATGCAGAGGGAGCAGGAGAAATGTTCCATGTTACAACACTTGATCTTTCAAATGTACCGCGTACTGAATCAGGTGAGGTGGATTTCAGTAAAGACTTCTTCGGAAAACCTACAAATCTCACAGTTTCAGGCCAGCTCGAAGGCGAACTGGGTGCTTTGGCCCTGGGAGAGATATATACATTCGGACCGACATTCAGGGCTGAGAATTCAAATACCCCACGGCACCTTGCTGAATTCTGGATGATAGAACCGGAAATGGCATTTTATGATATTGACGATAACATGGACCTGGCTGAGGATTTTGTCAAATATCTTATCAGGTATGCACTTGACAACTGCCGTGAAGATCTTGAATTCCTTAACAGTTATGTCGATAAAGACCTGATAGACAGATTGAAATTTGTTACCGACAATGAATTTGTCAGGATGTCCTATACCGAAGCTGTTAAGATACTTACGGCATCAGGAGAAAAATGGGAATATCCGGTCGGATGGGGACGGGACCTGCAGGCAGAGCATGAAAGATATCTTGTAGAGAAACATTTTAAACGCCCTGTGATCCTGACCGATTACCCGCTTGAAATAAAAGCTTTTTATATGAAGCAGAATGATGACGGTAAAACTGTGAGGGCCATGGATGTTCTTTTCCCGGGGATCGGAGAGATAATCGGGGGTTCGCAGAGAGAGGAGAATTACGACAAGCTCCTGAACCGTATCAAAGAACTTAAGATCCCTGAAAAAGATCTCTGGTGGTACCTTGAAACCAGAAAATTTGGTACAGCGCCTCACAGCGGCTTCGGCCTGGGATTTGAAAGAATGATCCAGTTTGTCACCGGAATGGCAAACATAAGGGATGTGATCCCCTTCCCGAGAACACCAAAAAACGCAGAATTTTAATAACAATTTCCCGTTTATCGACTGTAAGGAAAGAGGATGTTAAAGCAGAAGTTACAGCAGAAATTGCTTCAGAAGCTTTCACCGCAGCAGATCCAGATGATCAAGCTGCTGGAGATCCCTACCATACAGATTGAGCAGCGCATAAAAAAGGAACTTGAAGAAAATCCTGCCCTTGAAGAAGGACCTGAGGATGAAGAGGTCCCTCCCGGTGAACAGGAAAAGGAAAATTTTGAGGAAGCCGACAGGGATCAGGATGAATTCACACTTGATGATTATATCGACGATGATGAGATCCCTGAGTACAAGCTTCAGACAAGCAACTACAGCAAGGATGATGAGAAAAGGTCAGAGATCCCTTTTTCAGCAGGGTCTTCATTCCATGAACATCTTGAAGCACAACTGGGACTGAGGGAACTGACCGACAGGCAAAAAATACTGAGTGAATATATCATAGGCAATATTGACGAGGACGGATACCTGAGAAGAGAGCCGGCCAGTATTGTAGATGACCTGGCATTCCTCCAGAACATTCAGACTACTGAACAGGAACTCGAGGAGATCCTTAAAATAGTCCAGGACCTTGAACCTGCAGGTGTCGGGGCCAGGACATTAAGGGAGTGTCTGATGCTTCAGCTTGAGAAGAAGGATGATACAGACCCGGCAGTAACACTTGCTCATACAATAATTGATCTACATTTTGAAGAATTCAGTAAAAGGCATTATGATAAAATAATATCGCGGCTTGCTATAAGCGAGGAGCAGCTTAAATCGGCTATTGATGAAGTACTTAAGCTTAATCCCAAACCCGGAGGTCTCTTCAGCGACTCCTTTAACAGGAGCGCTCAGCCTATAATCCCCGATTTCATTCTTGAGCATACCGAGGACGGCTTTGATCTTCATCTTAATTCACACAATCTGCCAGAGCTGAGGCTCAGCGCTGCCTACAGCGAAATGCTGCAGGCATATTCAAAAAACAAGGAAAGCAAAAAGGAAATGAAAGATGCGATCCTTTTTGTGAAGCAGAAGATTGATTCGGCAAAATGGTTTATTGACGCTATCAGGCAGAGACAGAATACCCTTCTCCTGACAATGAACGCAATCCTTGAATATCAGCAGGAGTATTTCATTGACGGCGATGAGACAAGACTTAAACCGATGATCCTTAAGGACGTCGCCGAAATGACGGGGCTTGATATTTCAACGGTTTCAAGAGTCGCGAACAGCAAGTATATTCAGACCCATTTCGGGATCTATCCTCTGAAATTCTTCTTCTCTGAAGGATTGCAGACCGACAGCGGAGAGGAGGTATCAACACGTGAAATAAAAAGGATACTACAGGATTGCATCGATAATGAAGAAAAAAGACGCCCGCTGACTGATGAACGCCTTACCGAGATACTCCAGGAAAAAGGATATCAGATAGCCAGGCGGACTGTGGCAAAATACAGAGAGCAGCTCAATATACCCGTAGCACGGTTACGAAAGGAGATATGATGATGGAAGGGAATATCCGTACTGCCGGTAATATCCTGGCAAAAACAATATCGTTAATCTTTCATCCGCTTTTCGTCCCTCTGTACGGACTTCTGATAGTTTTATCTGCCCCCACAATAATAGGGTATCTTCCCTGGCCCGTGAAAAGGACTCTGCTGATACTGATCCTGATAAATAATGTTTTACTTCCTTTCTCCTTTATCCCCTACTTTAAAATACGAAACGTAATATCAAGCTGGACCATTGACAACCGTAAGGAAAGAATAATTCCCCTGATCACTACTTCGTTTTTTTATTCAGTGACATTCTTTATCACTTTCAGGTACCATATTCCTGTCTTTATCAAGACTCTGATCCTGACATCAGCAATCCTGGCAATTTGCGTAACGGTAATAAATTTCTGGCATAAAATATCTATTCACTCAGCAGGTGCAGGGGCAATTGTCGCGATAGTTTTTGTATTGTCCCTTAAAATGCATGCTCCCCTGCCATGGGCGCTGGCTGCATCAATCATTTCAGCAGGGTTGGTTCTTACTTCCAGGCTGTGGCTCAATTCGCACAATCCCGGGGAGGTATGGTCAGGATTTTTCCTGGGGTTTATTTTATCAGGCTCTTTACTGTTAATCTTTTAACAGCTCCTCAATTGCTTTTTCAAGATACACTTTGCTCTGGGTAATAAGATCTTCCGGCCAGGAAGCCCCTTTTGAAACAAGTATCCCTTCGGGTCTGATATTTTTTTGTGAAACAGAAGCAAACCATCCTTTTTCAGAAAGTGACCGGGCAAGATATTCCTGTTCTGTCTGTCCCGGTGTAGGTATAAGCAATGCTCTGCAGCCCAGGCTGATAAGCTCCATTACAGATGTATACCCCGCTCTGGTAATTATTGAATCACTGGTCAGTATTGTATCCCTCATGGCAGAAGCGTTCAGGTGATCGTGCCAGATTATATTTCCCTCCCTGATCATTTTCTCACAACCTGCGGGTTTTCCGCCAAGAAAAACGGTCACAGGTTCCCTGTCCTTCAGAATATCGGCTAATTGCTTTCGAAGTATTTCTCTCTGTGGCTCAGGACCCGAAAGTACGACCGTATTATGCCGGGCTGTTTCCTGACTATCGGATGAAGCCCCTTCTGTTTCCTGAAATCGCGACAGCAGACCGATATACCTGACATTCGCGGGAAGTTTGATCCCATGCGATAATCTCCCCGAAACATTTGGTTCACCAGGCAGATCGGGTATAAAACAGAGGGAATATCTTCTGATAATCATTCTATGCAGCAGGACCCCCGTGAATTCAAGAAATCTGAAAAAAGAAGGAAAAGGAATTCTCGGCATGTGAGTAATATAGAGAGTCCTGATATCCCTGTTCCAGAGCCCGAACCGGTTATCACTGATAACTATATCTATATTATATTCTTTTATAATCTTTTTCAGCTGATTGTGCTCACGGATAGTGTGCAGTGTTAATACAGGCAGATTGATCAGAAGCTTCAGGTACTGGGGAAGAAACCGTGAATATGCAGGCCTGTAACCCGGAAAACTTATGTATGTCAGTCCCGGAGCTTCCTTTCTGAAAAAAGCAAGGTGTTCCTCTCCTGCTCCGATAATAATATTGTTCCCTGCAGCAACCAGTTTCTTTACAATTACCAGGGAACGTCCTGAATGTCCCAGTCCCCATTCAAGAGGACAGATAAGTATATTCCTTTTCTTTTTCAAGGTCAGCCTGAAACCTGTGTTTTGATGCCCAGTGAATTCACGAGTGAGGCTATGCGCTTCAGCTCTGCAAGCGGAATCCTCTCAAGCTCGCCGCCTTCAGGTGTATCACGGGATATCGTATAGATCATTACTTCCGCGGGCTTTATTATCTCCAGGGCTTTTAACCATGCATCCAGCTCCTCCCTGGTGGTATTGTCAATCTTTTGCCCCCTGAAGGTGCCTCGCAGAAAAAGTGTCTGAACAATCAGTTGACCCTTGAATCCTGCCAGGTTTGTTATCAGCTCATCAACCTTCATGTTCACACGCGGCTGATTATGTATTCGTATTGTAAGGTCAAAAGCTGAATCCAGCTTAAGAATATTCTGATCAACCTTTAACAGAGCTTTCCTGATTTCAGGTTTTGATATTGCAGTTGAGTTTGAGAGAACTGCAATTCTTGCATCAGGAAAGTATTTGTTCCGAAGTAAAATACTGTCGTCAATTATTCCCGGGAATTCCGGGTGAAGTGTCGGCTCTCCGTTCCCGGCATAGGTTATCACATCAGGGGCTTCATTGTTTATATTCATTTGGGAGAGCTTCCTCTCTAGAGCCTCAAACACCTGCTGCCTCGAAGGAAGGTCTTTCCCTGATGCTTCAGATTTGCTTGTCCAGCCGCATTCGCAATAGATACAATTGAAATTGCAGATCTTCCTGTTTACCGGCAGAAGGTTGATGCCCAGAGAAACTCCCAGTCTTCTGCTTTTAACCGGCCCGAATACAATACTGTCAAAAAGAAATGTCGGCATTACAACCAAATTCTGAGTTCAAAATTAATATATATTAACCACAAAGGAATAACAACAGAGAAGCCCTTTGTGTTCTTCGTGTGAACTTCGTGCTCTTTGTGGTTAAAATCAGACTAACCTTTTTACCGAGGTTTCAGGAAGAAGCCGGAGGTTTTCCAGATCGAGATTTTCAAGAAACAGCAATCCGGGCTTCATACCGGGTTCAATCTTGCCGAAGGACTTTTCCTCGCCGAGAGCCCTGGCGCCGTTTATGGTGGCCCATCGTATAAGATCTTCAAGCCGGAATGAAGGAAAATGATG
>Ga0172364_10000102_pt1 | contig 47714 bp, 46 predicted proteins | sample LakKivSesite10cm_FD_114545 | JGI IMG/M metagenome (GOLD analysis project Ga0172364, IMG submission 114545) | Sediment microbial communities from Lake Kivu, Rwanda - Sediment site 10cm | ecosystem: Environmental > Aquatic > Freshwater > Lake > Sediment | place: Rwanda: Western Province, Lake...
ACCAGCCCCTTGCCCTTCATGTCCTTGAAGGCGTCGAGGCGCAAGTCGAAGTCCGGCTGGAGCTCCCTCGCCCTCCTCTTCAACGATGCGAGCGCGAGAGGCCTGTTGGTCTTGGCGTCCCTGAGCCTGAGCACGCCGAGCTCGACGAGAAACGCGGCCTCGATCAGCGACAGCTGCAGGTTGGGGCCGATCTGCTTCCCGAAGAAATGCCCGCCATGAAGCGCCGCGGCCTGCGACTTGTCGGTTATCATCACCCTGTCAGCCATCATGATGCCGTCGAAGGACGCGCTGAGGTCGACCGCACCGAGCCTGCCCTTGGGTTGGACCCGCTTCACCTCGTAATAGGTCACATCGCTCTCCTCGTCGACCACTGCGAGCAGGAGCTTCTTCCGCACGTCGGTCGTCCTGTCAAGGTCCTCGAGGAGCTTGCCCAGGTCGAACGCCGAGCGCTCCGAGATCGCCGCGACCCACCACCTGCTGGGAGTCTTGTTCGGTGAGCCCCCTCTCGGGAAGACGCGAAAATCCAGCGGCGGCTGCCCGAGCTTCACCACGTACCCTCGTTGGCGCAGCTCCCGGTAGACGAGATACCTTATCTCGAACCCCTCGGACATCTTGTGGGCGATCCTGAGGAGGTCGCCCGCCGTGAGCCTCTCCCCGTCCGAACGAACTTCTAGTCGTTCGGACTCCTCCAGGTAGATCGCCTCCATGAGGTCGAGCTTCAGTGACCCGCCTGACTGGGGCACACCGTAGTATCCCTTGTTGTGGATCTGGCTCGCCTCGGCCTGATCATCGACAAGGACCTCCGTCCCTTCGAGACGTCCCGTCATCTTTCGGCCATATTGACATTGATGGTAAATACTCTGCTCGGGCCGGCTAGGCCGACGACGCTGGCGATGGGTGGTCGCTGGCGTATGGCCCCGGCCAGAGAGGGTGGCTAATTAGCCCTCCCCAAATCACCAGGTATATAAACCCCTTTGCATACTGGCGGGTCGCAGCCCGACGGGAACGCGCAAACTCTAATGTGGCGTGAGGACTGTAACTGTGGCGACGCGGGACATTCTAGAAGACCCTGTTGAGGCGAGAGCATGGGGAGTGCTCTTCGCTTTGTCCTTGAGGGGGGATGGGACCATATCAGGACGTGTAACCCTCAACAAGACGCTAGCATTGCTTCAGCGTGACGGTTTTCCGATTGAGAATCAGTTCATCAACAAAGACATGGGACCATACGACTGGCATATTCATGAGGACGCAGAGGACCTCGAGAAAGAGAGGTTGGTGGAAATTTGGGAGAAGCCAACAAAACATGCGCGTGATACTACTGTCTATCAGCTCAGGGATGAAGGGCGGAAAGAGGTTCTGGATAGATATGCTGAGAAGATCCTAACACTTCCGTACCCCAGAATCTTCAACTCCAGACTCGAAGAAATAAAGAATAGATTTGCTGAATTCTCTACCCCCGAGATTGTTGTGAAGGTCCACCAAGAGCTACTCATGGACATCCAAGAAGAGGATGCGCGAGTAGAGATGGACAACTTGGTCACTGATCTCATGGTAGCTGAAGATGAAGCGGAGACCGATCGCGACCGGACATGCTTTATTTGCCTGAATCTACTGGGAAGCCTTGACTTCGCTGCGACAGCTCTCTCAATGGCGCTGAAGAAGACTCAGACTAGGAATACCAACTCGTCCAGCAAGAATCTCATTTATTTCAACGCGAAGGAGACATTGCACTGGGCTCACAAATTGATGCGCCATGAACACTTGCGATATTGCAGACCAAGCGAGGGGCCCCTAGCTGGATTCAGAGACCAACTCGCATACAGACTGTTCTGTACGGAAGAGCTCTCTGGCCACTACGGTATAGTGAAGCCAATAAGAGACGAACTCACGTTGAACGAGTACGTCCAAGACGTGCAGATGTAGGAGGATATGCGTGCAAAAGCCCTCTACTGTTGCTTTTGACGCAAACGTCTGCCTTACCTATGCGATGAACCTTGGCACACACTTCAAAGTCCATGTCTCTGACTGCGACAGTAGGCCCGTTCAGCGTTTTGTCAATGGGTGCCAGAAGGATGGCGTCAGGATTGGAACATATCAGAAGACCAAGAGACATTCCTATGATAACCTGGCGGAGCGGGTGGACGAGATCGCTCAGGAGTGCAACATACCCGCACGTTATGCAATGAATGCACTGTTCAGAATCGCGGAGAGAAATCTTGATGCGCTGTTCCTGAAGCTGACTATGTTCCCTGAACAATGGAATGCCAAAGATGTCGACGCCGCTAGGAAGTTCTTCGATACACAAGGAAAACAACTCGGGAGCGCGAGCCATCCCAAGGACAAGATCCCAGAGGACCATGACCTGGAATTTCTGGTGAACTCTCATAATCTCGGTGCGTCCAAGACTCACATAGCATCGAATGACACCCATTTCACCGAGAACGCCCAGGCGATTGAGAAGTCATATAATGTTGTCATTCTAGCGATGATCTACTTTGACGCCGCGTGCAACGTTTTCGGATGGCCACAGCCAGCCGTCAATTGAAGCACTTGACATTGCTCAGCCCCTCGATCACACCGTGCTGAAGTCTACATAATGCCACTGCCAAGAGCGCAATATAGAATAATCGAACGTGCCTCTCTGCCGCCTCGAGCCCGCTGGCATCCATGAATTTCTCCAGAAGCATCTGCTGCTTCATATGCCCATGAAACGCCTCGATTGCCGCTCGCCTATTGTATGCCTTCTTTGTCGCGTCGAAGTCGTCCTTCCAAGCTCTGACATATCGGTTCCAATGGTAGGCGCCAACGGCTTCAATTTCGCCGTGATTCATCAGAAACTCCAGAATCTGGCCTATCGAGGCCTCAGGATTGAAACCATCAGATTTCCAGAAGCGCCTGTATAGTCGCTGGATTGCCACCCCAGTTCCACTTCTGTTCTCCTTGGAGTTGGCTCTCATGTTAAAGTGGGCCCTCATGCTGTAGTTGGTGTGAAGGACTGCTAGGTTTGCCAATGAGGCATAGGCGCCATCCGCAAAGACCTCTCTGGGCTCGATTCCCATCTCGTGCAACTTGTCCAACAATGGAATCAAACGGGGTGAATCGCCCTCATTAATCTTGGTGAACTGGAAGGCCAGAGGAATACCGAAGTCGACGTCATAGGCGCCGTGAATCTTGTATCCCTGAGTCTTGTAGTGTGGGTTGAACTGAGCATCTGGATCGTTTTCCCTCCCAGCAATCGGTGTCGAATCGACTGCAACGTCCGTACCGAGCCTCATCCCCATCTGTTCGAGCTTCCGACCTATCTCAATCACCAAGATGTCCATGATCTTACGCATGCCAACTCTCGCAATCCTCCGCTCAAAGCAGGTAAAGGTGCTGTGGTCTGGGGTCATCTTGGTCTTCCACCCCGTTCTCTTGTGGAATCCCAACATCCGAGCCTCGTCAATGTGCCCATTTAGATAGCGCTCGAGGTCGGTGTACCACCTTAGACCAATCAGCTTCCTTAGAATCAGGGCCTTCAGCATCGCCTGTGGGTCCCACATATAGTGCTTGAACTTCGACTCCTTGTACGAGCTCGACAGGACAGGCAGGACGCAACTCATGTCCATTTGGCCGAGGAAAGCGGCTGCCTTCACTGGCATCTCTGAGGTTGGATTGATAAACTCATGATCGGGTACGGTCGAGAACTGGAACTCAGGACGCACACATGGCATCTCTTGAGGCTCGACCCCAATTTCGTCCTCGCCCTCGTTGAGGATAGCTTTTCCGACAAAAGCCGGGACCAAATTGCCAGAACTGTCGCTTGTATATTCGAATGCGGCGCAGAAAGTGCTAATACTGTCCTTCTCTATTGTTGTTCTTGGGGTTGATATGGTCATTATATCGACCTCCCGGTGCCGAGGGTGTTGACGCACCCTCGGCGCCTCTGGATCCTCGTGGAGCCCCTGGCGGGGATCTAACCCGCAGAAGCCCGCTTACCGAAGCGGGTGCATTGACGAAATGCTTCAGGGGCATTTTCTCCTCTTTACTGTATCTCTTTACTACTATTTCTACTCTTTGTTACCATGCATTACCGCCAAATGATTACCAATGGATAGCAATTAATACTAGTAAAGCATTTACTACCTTGGGAGCTGGAATTATGCCCTCTATCGGCAAATACGAATACCCATCGTACGGCCCGAAGTTAATCCTTGAGTCGCTTGAGAAGATACGGGATTCGAAAGTCACTTCGGTTAAGGGTGTCGCACAGGTGCTCGGCCACAAGACGGATAACAGTGGTGGATTCCTGTCAAAACTGGCTGCAATGAGCAAGTACTACAGAGTTATCGATCGTCGGGAGGAGAATGTGGAGCTTACCTCCTTAGGAAAGCGAATTGCATACCCGGCCAATGAGCACGAGAAATCCGAGGCGATTGCGGAGATGATCATGGGAATCCCAATCTTCAGGGACCTATTCGAGCGCCTCGGGGATACCTACGATAGAAACCAGTTCTTCATCCATCTGAGCGAACTTGCTGGTGTCGACAGGGATGTCGCAGTAAATGACTCCGGTAAGATTCGGAACATTTATGATGAGGCTTTACCATACATTAGGAAGAAACCAACGGAAACAAAGGCAGTCTCGGTTTCACAAGGTGATCATAGAATGGAAGGAGCTGCAACGGCGAATGAAGCGCCATTGAGCGTCGGCCAAGGGATGATACGACTAGAAATCTACGGAAAACCGCCTATAGTCGTACCTCACAAAAAGCACTACATCCAGAGCTTGATTCAAGACCTGCAGGAAGAGCTGAAGGAATCTCCCAAGGATGTCCGCAAGAAGGAAACCGAGGAGTGAAGCAGGCCGCTAAACCTCGCGCATGATGTCTTCGACAGTCTTCAGTTCTACTTCTACGCCATCGGCGTTCTTAACTCTGGCGACCTCCTCGTAGGCTCCCTTACCAAAGCTGAACGCGACAATCATGCCTCTGGTTTTCTTGACCCGTTTGATTGCGGTTTCAAAATTGTCCACGACGTTTCTACCCACAGCCTCTGACTGCTTGACTTGAAGGGGACGGCCGTCCATCAGCCATCCGTCAATGCCCATATCGCCGATCTTTCGCTCAGAGACGTGTGCGAAGACCTTCTGGCACACCCAGTTCTGGAATTCGAACGGTTGAAGAGCTCTAATCTCCTCGATGCTCTTGGGCAGTCCCTCAATCCTGACGTCCTGTACTCCAAGCTTCCTCATGCGTTTGGACATAAGCTTGCACGCAGTCGGCGAGACATCGATTCCGACCCACCTTCTGCCAAGTTTATGAGCGACTGCAATAGCTGTCCCGCATCCGCACATCGGATCAAGAACAATGTCTCCTTTCTGAGAAGAAGCTTTGATGATACGCTCGAGGAGCGCTTCAGGCTTCTGAGTCGGGTATCCTAGGCGCTCCTTGGACTGACTCTGAATCGGTCCAATATCGGTCCATACATCTTGCACCGGAACCCCAGGCATCTCATCGAGATAACGCTTGTAGGCCGGCACTCGTCCTTTCCTTGTCTGGACTATTCGGCCTTGCTTCTGAAGATCCATCATCCTTTCTTTGGAATAGCGCCAGTATCGTTTGACGCCCATGAATTCGTAGTATGGATTCCCTTTCGCGGCTCCTCCTGGACCTGAAAGATTGTCAAGTCGGTATTTCCTACCTGTTCCTTCCTCTACAAAGCGATAGAAATCGTCCAGATACTTCTTGTTGTAAGGTCCGTACTCGGTGTTCCAGGTGTAGTCTGATCCTTTCGCATAGAGCAATATGACGTCGTGTAGACGTCCAAAATGCTTCGCTCCTTGCTTTGTGTCCCCGTGCGAGGCCTGTCTGACCCAGATGATCTCGTTCACCAGGTTGGATTCCCCGAATACCTTGTCCATGAGAATACGTAAGTGAGCGTCTGCATGCCAATCGCAGTGAAGATACATCACGCCATTCGGTTTCAGAGATCGATAGCACTCTCGTATCTTCGGTTCCATCCAGGCAATGTAGTTTTCAACTCCTCCTTTCCATCTGTCCTCGAATGCCCGCAACTCATATCCGTCTCCCCAGAGTACTTCGTAGTTGCGGCTGGTGAAGAAAGGAGGATCGACATAGACCAGATCAACACTCGCGTCGGGAATCGCTTGGGGCAGGACGCGTTGACAATCTCCGCAGTAGATGATGCTCGTTTGCACCGGTTCCCCAGTCGTAATCAGAATCTGCTCAATTATCCTTTTGTCCACCAGAGCAGGCCAGGTATCACTCCTGGAGATACCATCTGCTGCTACATGCATCAGTCTACTGGGCCGGGCGGCATGGTGGTGTCACAATTGCATGATTGGTCATTCTCCCGCTAGGCAACTCTTGCAGTCACGGAGTTTCGTCCATAGCAATGTTTAAATACAAGTTTCTTGCTGGCCTCGTCCGAAATCTAAGTGCAGTTTTCGCACGTGCGATGCGGCCAATTCATTGTTCGTCTATGTGGATCTACCCCAATCGAGCGTTCGTCGCAAACCAGTCTCGCCGCCTCATCCACTGCGCATCCGTAGAGGCGACCGCCAAGGGTTGCCTAGTTCTGGCGCGGACCGGGCTAACGAGGTCGGGCTAGTTAGCCCGGAATACTGGCTAGCTAGCTACCCTTCCAGAACGCTCAGCGGCTAGGCGTTAGATTCATATAGAAGCTCTAACATAGTTGCGGGCCGGAGGTCCAAACCTCTTCACATCGAGGTGAAGTGATGATCAGAAGGAAGGAGAAGAAGAAGGAGGGGCTCGTGCCCGCCGACTACTGGGGCCCGAGCTGGATGAACCCGATGGCGGTCATGAGAGACATGGACAGGCTCTTCGATGATTTCAGGGCCGAGTGGGAGAACGCATTCATGTATCCGAGGGCGGTGCCCGGCGACATCGTCAGGCAGCCCCTAGTCGACCTCGCAGACACCGGAAAGGAGTTCGTGGTGAAGGCCGAGATGCCCGGGGTCAGCAAGGAGGACCTCAACATAGAGGTCTCCGAGAACAGCATAGAGATCTCCGCTGAGAGCAAGGAAGAGACGAAGGAGGAGAAGAAGGGATACATCCGACGCGAGAGGCGCTATGCCAGCTTCTTCAGGTCGATCCCTCTCCCCGAGGACGTGCTCCCGGACAAAGCGGACGCCCAGCTGAAGGAGGGCGTGCTCACAGTGACCTTGCCCAAGGCGACGGTCCCCGAGAAGAAGACGAAGAAGCTACCGGTGAAGTGATCGTGAGATCGTTTCTCCACAAACCATTTCCTGACACTTCATTCGAATTTACGCGGTGGTGCGGCACGTGGCGGAGAAGAAGGAGAAGATACTGAGGGTCGTTCAGGCGAAATCCGCGGACGACGGCAAAGGGATAGCTCGAATAGACCCGGCCCTGATGCGCATTCTACAGCTCAGTCAAGGGGACACCGTCGTGATCGAGGGCACGAAGACTACCGTCGCAACGCTCTACACTGGATACCCCGAGGACGAGAACCGAGGGACTATCCGGATCGACGGCGCGACGAGGAAGAATGCCGGCGTTGGCCTCGACGACAAGGTCGCCATAAAGAAGGTGGTCCCGAAGGCCGCGACGAAGATCACGCTTGCCCCGACCCAGCCCTTGAAGATCGTCGGAGGCGAGGAGTACCTCACGCAGGTCCTCGAGGGAAGGCCCGTCATGAAGGGGGACCTCGTCGAGGTGAACATCATGGGCCGCAAGTTCGACCTCGTCGTCCAGAGCTACCAGCCTGCTGCGGACGCGGTCGCCATTCAGAACTTCACGGAAGTCAAACTCAGCGAGAAGCCCGCGAAGGAGGAGGTCGCCAAGGGTCCGAAGGTGGCGTACGAGGACATCGGCGGGCTCAAGGAACAGGTGGACCGGGTGCGTGAGATGATCGAGCTCCCGCTTCGCCATCCCGAGCTCTTCGAGAAACTCGGAGTGGACGCCCCCAAGGGGGTCCTCCTGCATGGGCCTCCGGGAACCGGGAAGACGTTGCTCGCAAAGGCCGTGGCGTCCGAGACGAGCGCCAACTTCGTCTCCATCGGCGGCCCCGAGATCATGAGCAAGTTCTACGGCGAGAGCGAGGAGAGGCTCAGGGAGATCTTCAAGGGGGCTGCGGAGAACGCACCCAGCATCATATTCATCGACGAGATCGATTCTATCGCCCCGAAGCGAGACGAGGTTTCGGCCGAGACCGAGCGCAGGGTTGTCGCGCAGCTTCTGGCGCTCATGGACGGCCTCGCGGCCAGAGGGAAGGTCGTGGTCATCGGTGCCACGAACAGGCCGAATGCACTTGACCCCGCCATCAGGAGGCCTGGAAGATTCGACCGGGAGATCGAGCTGCCGGTGCCGGACAAGGACGGCAGGCTCGAGATACTGCAGATACACACGCGCGGGATGCCCCTGGCGGACGATGTGGACCTCGTCGGGCTCGCAGGAATGACCCACGGGTACGTCGGCGCGGACCTCGCTGCGCTCACCAGGGAAGCCGCGATGAGGGCGCTGAGGAAGGTCCTGCCGAACCTCGACCTGGAGGCGGAGACCATCCCTCCGGAGGTCCTCAGCAACCTGAAGGTCACGATGGAGAACTTCCTCGAGGCCTTCCGGGAGCTGCAGCCGTCGACCCTGAGGGAGGTGCTGATCGAGACCCCGAACGTCAAGTGGGAGGACATAGGAGGGCTCGAGGAGGCGAAGCAGGAACTCATGGAGAGCGTCGAGTGGCCGCTCAAGTACGGGGTCCTCTACAAGCATATGGGCGCGAACCCGCCGAAGGGCATCCTCCTGTACGGCCCGCCGGGGACAGGCAAGACACTCCTTGCCAAGGCCGTCGCCACGGAGAGCCAGGCGAACTTCATTTCGATAAAGGGCCCGGAGTTCCTGTCGAAGTGGGTCGGCGAGAGCGAGAAGGCCGTTCGCGAGACCTTCAGGAAAGCGAGACAGGCCGCGCCCTGCGTCATCTTCTTGGACGAGATCGACGCGATAACCCCCGTGCGGGGCAAAGGGTACGCGGACACTGGGGTGACCGAACGCGTTATAAGCCAGCTGCTCACGGAACTGGACGGATTGGAGCCGCTTCACAACGTGGTCGTGATTGCGGCCTCGAACAGGCCGGACATCATCGACCCCGCGCTCCTCAGGCCCGGGAGGTTCGACAGGCTCGTCCTCATTCCGCCCCCAGATTTGGAGGCGAGGAAGGAGATTCTCAAGATCCACACGCGCGGGAAACCTTTGGCCGACGACGTCAACCTCGACAAGCTGGCCGAGAAGATGGTCAACTACACCGGCGCGGAGATCTCGGCTGTCACCAACGAGGCCGTCATGCTGGCCATGAGGGACTACGTGCTCAAGGGCGGAGACGTCGAGGAGGAGAAGGTGAAGAAGCTGAAGGTCTCCGCGAAGTACTTCGAGAAGGCGATGGAGAACGTGGAACCGCTGAGCGAGAAGGACCTGAAGAGGTACTCCAGCATGCAGCTGAACAGCATGTACAGATGAGCGCTTAAAGTCACAAAACTATAATACATAAGACGCAGAGACACCGGGGCGAACATGGCCGCGAAGAGGGACGAGCTTCTCGAGAGGATCCGCAGCACGCTGGGGAAAGCCGGATTCTTCGTCTCCGACCCACACAACATACGCAGCATCAGCTTTGACATCGTCGCTAGACGGGACAAACACCTGCTGATCATCAAGGCCCTCTCGAACATCGATTCCCTCTCGAGCGACGACGCGGAACAGCTCAGGACTCTCGCCAGCGCCCTGAGCGCGAGCCCCATGGTCATAGGGCTGCACTCGGGCTCAGGGAAGCTGGAGCACGGGATCCTCTATTCCCGGTTCGGCATACCGATCATCTCCGAGGCGACCTTCCACGAGCACATGCTCGAGGGGGCCCCGCCGTTCGTGTACGCGGCCCCGGGCGGCCTGTACGTCAGGCTCGACGGGGACATGCTCAGAAGGGTGCGGCAGGACAGGAACATCTCGCTCGGGACCCTTGCCGACATAGCCGGGGTCTCGAGGAAGGCCATCCAGATGTACGAGAGCGGCATGGGTGCGATGATAGAGATAGCAGCGCGCATCGAGGAGTTCCTCAACGAGCCGATAGTCGTCCCCTTGGACCCGTTCTCCTACACGACCGAGGTGGCCAAGACACTCCGTTCATTCGACCAGTTCAAGGGACTCAACCGAGAGGTCTTCGAGATGCTGGACACCATCGGCTACTCGGTCGTACCGACTGTCCGGTGCCCGTTCGACGCCCTCGCAAAGGAGGAGGACATGCTGCTCCTCACGGGCATAGGCGAGAGCCCGGAAGTGACCGCACGGAAGGCCAAGGTGGTCGGCAACATCTCGAGGGTCACGGAGCGCAAGTCTGTGATATTCGTCCGCGAGGACACCATCAAGGAGGAGATCGACGGCACTCCCCTCATCTCGGAGAGCGAGCTGAGGAAGGCTGACGATGTCGACGATGTGCTCGAGCTCATCCTGCGCAGGGAGAAGAGGAGAAAGGAATGAAGCTCGAGTTCGTGAAGGTCGACGGATGCGACATCCATCTACTCCCGGTGATCAAGGGTCTAGTTTCCGAGACCGAGAACGTGCGGCAGGCCTTCGACTACGCCAAGCCTGAGGTTGTGGCCATCTCGATCTCGAAGGAAGAGCTGGAAGGCCTGAGGAACCTCCCCGACGACTATGAGCCAGAGCTGTCGAGGTACGAGGAGATCTATGCGAACGGCCTGACCCAGTTCGGCGAGGTGTCGGCCCCGCCGCCGTGCTATGTCGCGGCCTTGGAGCTGGCCGACCACCGACAGATCCCTCTTCTGCCAGTGGACATGGACGAAACCAGTTACACCGAGCTATACGTGCTGGCCGTATCCGGAGGGACCTTGTTCCGCCATTCCACGAGAACATGGCTGCTGAAGCGCAGGAGATTCAGCAGCGAAAGCCCGGAGGAGTTCGTCAGGGCATGGGACCGGGCGGTCAACGGCCTAGAGGGCTTCAGGAAGATCGAGAATGCCAGGGCGCAGGCGATGGCGAAGGGAATCCTCGCCGCCTGCGATGGCACGCGGAAACGCGTCCTTGCAGTAGTTGAGCTCGAGCGCTCCCAGGAAGTGCTCGAAATCATCAGAAGGGATGGCGAAGAGAGCTAGAAAAGGGGTTTTCCTGGGGTTTTCAGTGGGCCGACAGATTGCTCGCGACGGCCACTGTGATAGCGCCACTGCCTCCGACCCTGCCCAGCTCCTGGATCATATACCACAACTTGACATGGTTGGCGGACTCGTAGAGGTTCATGTAGTAGCCGATCTGGGTTATCGAGGACTGAACCAGGGTGTAGTTCGTGACCAGAATGTCGTCGAAGCCGTCCCCGTTTATGTCAAGGACGTCGAATAGGGTCGCGGCGGTTGTCGTGCTCGGCAGAAGAGCGGCAGTCGTATAGACTCTGAAGTTCGGGTCGGTCACATCGAAGCCCGTTATCGGGGACGCGCTGGGTTTCGGCTGGAAGGCGGCCCAGCGTCCGTCCCTCGCGCATACGACTTCCAGATACCTGTCGACCCCGGTGGCGTCCTTGTCTTCCATGTCAATCTGTCCGGCTCGGACGGAGGCCCACAGAGATCCCGCAGCTGCAATCTGGACCCTTTGCGAAGTATAGCCGCCGAACTGGTTCGTCAGGACAGCGACATAGTCTATGAACAGCTGGTCCGAGTAGTTGCCAGGATTGCTCGTGGCATCGGTGAACCTGAGATATATCGGCTTGCCCGCGACGATCGTGGGCAACGGGAACGTGTAGTTCACGTACTCCACACCCTGAATCGGGAACATGAAGACGTAGCAGTTGGCGTCTTCGTTCGGATCGACGGAGTACCAGGCGTAGAAGGGCTGTTCCGTGTTCTCAAGCGTCCGCGCTCTCACGACGAGCGTCTGTATGTAGTCGGACGTATCGAGGGTCTCGAACCGCATCGTGACTTTCACTGAGCCAATGCCGGCTGGGTCTCCGGTCAAGTTCTCGGCGAACTGCATGAAGGCTCCGCTCATTGCCTGGGTATCGGCCACCGCGCCTTCGAGCCTAGTCCCTTTGTCCAGCTGGTAGCCGTAGCCAGCGTCCAGCTTCTTCTCCCTAGGTGACGCATTCGCAGTGTAGTTGTTGATCCAGACCCCTTGGAACTGCGGGCCAGTGTAGCCGGTGGCGCCGTCGGCTGCCGTGAGTATGTCGAGCCTGCCGTCGCCATTCATATCCGCAATGTCGAAGTCGAGGATGCCAATCCCGCCCGAGTAGCTGCTTGTGGTGTTGGGCAACTTCGTCATCAAGGTCGGCTTGGCCGTGCCCCAGTAGACCAGATTGTGGATCTCTATCTTCCCTCCAGCCAGCACGATGAGATCTGCCTTCCCGTCATTGTTCATGTCCTTGAGGTCAATCTTGCGGATGTTGGTGGTCCCAAAGTCCCAGAAGACCTCGCCCTTCATGCCGTAGGTATTCTTGTAGAGGCAGACCTTGTTGGATTTGGCGCCGGAGGATGTGGAGTAGTACGCGAAGTCCAGGGCGTTGTCGCCGTTTATGTCTCCGAACGCGAACCCTTTGATGAGCGTCGCCGTGTCCGTCAACGGCCTTGCGATGACGCTGCCGTCTTGCCAGTACCCGTAGGTCTCCAGGCTGTTCCTGAAGTAGAGGATGTTCATGCTGTTGTCCTGCGCGATGAGGAGGTCTTTGAATCCGTCTCCGCTGAGGTCGCCTATGCCCAGTGCGGTGGTGGTGTATGTGTTCTTGTCGGAAGGAGTGTTGGTGTACGTCCAGAGAGAGGACATCGAGAAGAAGTTGTTGTTCTCGATGTACGTGAGGTACGACTTCGTGTCGAAGTTGTTGTGACCGACCGCGATTCCGGACGAGCCGACGAAGAAGTCGGCTTGGTTGAAATAGGCCTTGATGTAGACCTGGGCCGACAGCGAGTAGACCCCTTCGTTCGCGTCGGACACGCGAGTCAGGAACAGAGTGTATGAGTTCGTCCCGCCCAGCCACTGGGCACCATTGGCATACCGCAGGTCGATCTCGAAGTTGTAGGCCTTCATCGTCCCGTTGGGCGACCATGCAGGCAGCATGTTCCCCGCGACGGGCTTGCCGTAGACATGCGCCAAGCCTGTGAGATCCTGGACGCGCATCTCTTCCACGACTGGCGCCGGGGACGCTTGCGCGTCGATCACGGCGACCGCGCCGTATATCTTGAACGTGCCTCCAGAGACTTGGTACGGTGTTGTCTTCTGGCCCCAGAGTTCACTCCTGCTTGAGTCCTTGAACAGCCAGATGGTCGGTTCGAACGTGAAGTACGATCCAGGCTGGCTGATCTTGATCGTCTGGTTTGCCCTGAACAGGTAGGTCACGCCCCCGCTGGACGGGAGGTTTGACAGCTTGATGCCGAGGGTGAAGAGGCCTGGAGGCAGCTTGGTCGTGTCGAACTTGCACTCGTACACGAACTGACCCGTGGAATAGGAGTAGAACGGAGTGATTTCGTTGCTGCTCGGCACATATGACGGTGTGTAGGTGAGCCCGGTCCTCTGGTCAGTCACCGTGAGGCTGTTGTCGCCGATGACGTTGCTCATGTCCAGGCTGGCGACCCGGATGAACACCTTCTCATCCTTGGTGAAGTTCGTTGTCGCATTCTTCACGTCTGCAACGCCCAGCGCGATTCCTTCCGAGTTGTATGCCTCCGGATATATCCCGAACCCTTGCTTGCCGCTGACGTACTTGAGGTACCATGGGAGGCCACCCTCGCCCGGGGTCTCCTCGTTTCCAGGCGTGATGATTGGCCTGACAGGCAGGACCGTTATCTTCATGACAAATGCAGATGAGGTCTCGTGCCCGGCGAGGTCCCTGGCATGGATCATGATGATCGCGCCATCGAGGTCGGTGGCATTGAGGTCGTGCGTAGTGAACTTCCATTCGAATACCCCGGGACTCTGCTCGAAGTCGTAGTGCCTTATCTTGAAAGCCGACCCTTCAATCTGGGAAGAGTCTATCCAGACCTTAGTGCGGTCGAGATCGTTGTCTGGATCCCTGACCTTGACGAACAGGCTGAAATCGTCGTGCTCCAGGACCGGGTCAGGAGTAGGCGTGAGCGGGTTGGAGTCCACATACCTCTCAAGTATCATCGGAGGTGTGTTGCCCGAACCTCCGGTAACCTGGCTGGTCCAGATGGATTCGGACTTGTCCAGATCGACAATCGTGACTTCGACCTCGCTGGAATACTGGGTCTCGGTCAGGTGCTTCGTCCACGAGACCCCCGTCGCCCACGATGACCGGTTGAAGCCGGTGTCGTTGGACAGATAGTACGCATGGGGAACAGAGTCGACGGTGACAAGCACCATGACATTCTTCTTCAGCAGCGTCGCGCCGCCCGCGTGCGTGACGGTCAGGTCGGCGGCCGTTCCGTCGCTCGAGAACGAGATGGTCGCTGAGAAATCCGCCTTGGTCGCGTTCTCGGGAACGGGCATCTGCTGCACGAACCCGATTATGCTACCGAAAAGGACGACCGTGATCATCAGAATCAGGATGTTCCCGATAATTTCCGAAACACCGCTCTCGTCGGACCAAGACTTCCTCTTGCGAGAATCGAAGTTCATTCTATCTGTCCTCCGGGGGGAGAGAACTCTCTGTTATCTACGCGATTCAAGGCCTTGGACCGTATATAAACGTGTTGCGGTCATTACCAACTACCAGACGGCGAACGCTACGATGCCAGATGCCCCTGCGGAAACCGCCAGCGTTAAATAAGGACATGGTAATTGGAATAGCCGATGGTCGAGTCCGGCCAGCTGAACGTCAACGATCGGGTGCTCCTTCATCTCTCGAGGTTCGCAGCCGACCTCCCTCCTGAGGAATACCCTTCTGAGGCGACTCAAGCAGGGATAGCTCACGCAGTGCGGATATCGCGCACTCACGTGCCGCGCGCGGTGAAGTCTCTGGTCAAGGACGGCCTCGCCGAGGAGATCACCGCGAGGGTCACGGGTCACGACCGGCGCATGAGCGTCTACTCGATAACGCCCGAAGGGCTGAGACGCGCCGAGGCTCTTTGGCAGGAGGTCCTCGACATGCCGTTCTCCGTCACGAAAGAAGGAGAAGATATTAGCATGACGGGGGCACAGATCGAAGCCCTAATAGGCAGGAAGAAGGCCATTGCAGCCGTGTCGCAGATGCGCGAGGGCGTCATAGAATTGGAGCGGAGTCACAGGAGGCCCGTGCGACACCTAGATCATGCCCCTCGGGTCGACGGGTTCTTTGATCGCGATTCAGAGCTGAGAGCCATGGAGGAGTTCATGGAGTCGGCCTCGCGCATTCTCGTTGTCCTCGGCAACAGAGGCTACGGGACGAGCGCTCTGTGCCGCAAGTTCATCGATGACCAGGAGGATGCAGATGTTCTCTGGATTGATCTCGGAGAACTGAGAACCCCTGAGGCAATCACAGACGCACTGCTGAAATTCGGGAAGTCGATCTCGCCACAGGCTTCGTCAGTCCACGACGTCCTGGCGCTCGTGGATGCGATTGTGGTTCTAGATGACTACTTCGAGGTGAGCGATGACGTCGTCGAATTCTTCGCGGGCCTCGCAGAGGACCGCGGCGATGCGAAGATCGTCATCACTGCGCGTCAGGAGACGCCTGCCTACAGCTGGTTCTATCAGAAGGGGCACGTGGACTCCGGAATCGTCCGGGAGCTGAGGGTGAAGGGGCTCGATGAGGCCTCCGCGAAGAAGTTGCTCGGCAATCCGCGGCTCGAGAAGGACGCCCTGAGGAGAATCATGATGCTGACGAGAGGCCAGCCGCTTGTCCTGAGACTGCTACGCGAGGGCGACCAGAAAGGGCTCAAGGAGAACACGATGCTGACTGCCGAAGAGATAGGGTACCTGATGTTCCTCAAGGAGAAGATCGAGTAACGCTACCACTCGATGCCTTTCCTGGCCTTGACCCCTTTGTCGTAAGGATTCTTCGTGTTCTCGACGACGGACACGTAGTCCGCATACTCGACGAGTTCCTTGGGAGCACTCCTGCCGGTCATCACCACCTCGATCCCTTTCCTCCTCGTCTGGAGGAGATTCAGGAGCTCCTTGGTGTCGACGAGCCCGAACGCCGCAGCGACGTTGATCTCGTCGAGGATCGCCATGTCGCAATCCCTGCTGTTCAGAACTTCCTGGACCCTCTGCATGGCAGATGCGGCGGCCGTCCGGTCCTCCGACGTGATGTTCCTCGAATCGATCCACCTGCCAGTCCCGAACTGCACGACGTGCATTCCCCGGAGTCTGTTGGCCGCCATCACCTCCCCCGTGGTCTCGCCCGTCTTCAGGAATTGAACGACGCAGACCTTGTAGCCGTGGCCAGCTGCGCGCATGGCCATGCCAAAAGCGGCCGTGGTTTTGCCCTTCCCCGGACCCGTGATGATGTGAACCCTGCCAAGTCCCTCCATGGTGATCATTACCGGAAAAGCGGTCCACGTAGAAAATGAACGTCACTCATCCGACACGGGACCGTACATCTTCCTGTCCCTCTCCTCTGGGAGGGTGAACTCCCGCTCGAGGAACCCCAGCTGCTGCGACTCCATCGTTCTGGGATCTAGCGGGATCAGAAGGTACGAGCCGCTCATCGCGATCTCCTCGTTTGTGAGCTGGAGCGCCTTCATGACCGGCGCGAAGCCGTTCTCGGTGACCAGGTACTCGAGGCCGTCAAGAAGGACCACTGAGCCGGGACTGGCCTTGATGAAGTCGCTTATCGTGCTGTGGATCTTCATGAGCCGCGTGGGCTCCAAGGTCATCACACCGGTCGGCTTCGTGGTCTTCGCGATCCACATTATCGGGCAGTCTAGGCTGTACAGTTGCTGCACTCGACTTGGGTGCGCTCTCGTTATGACCAGGCCTCGTCTGCCCTCGGCGAGCAGCCGCTTGAACGTCTCGAACGCCCGCGGAACTGCCGCGTCCGTGAAGAGGTACGAGCTGCCGCCCTTGAGGACCGGCGCCGATTCTTCCGTCATCTGAGGTTCTACCTCAGGCCCGCCTGGACCGCGAGCCCTTCATCCGTGATGTCTATCAGCTGCCTGCCCGTAGTGTGCTTCGTTCCCCGCATCTTCAGGACCTCGAGGAACTTCCTCCTCACCTTTTCCTCCTCTGGGTAGGACAGCATCACGACTCCGTCGACCATGTACGATTCCTGGCTGTGCGAGATGTCGTCGTACGACATCTCGGCTGTCACGATAGTGATGCAGTTGAAGGCCTTCAGGTACGCGAACAGCTCGTGCATGAATTCCCTGGTCTCGCCCTTCCACTGAAGCATGTCCGTCATCGGCGTGATCGGGTCGATGACGATCCTGAGGGGCTGGTACTGCTCGATCTTCTTCTTTATGATGTTGAGCATGTCGCTCGGGTTCTTCAGCAGGGTCGGGCCGATGTCGATGAAATTGACGAGGCCCTTCTCGACCATCTCCTGGCTGTAGAACGAGAAGGATGACAGGAACTTCTGGACGAGCCACTGCGGTTCCGAGATGGCGGTGATGTAGAGGCCCTTCTCGCCCTGGCGGGCCCCGTGGAAGAGGCTCTGCACGGCGAGCGTCGTCTTCCCCGTGCCCGGTTCACCGGCGACGAGAATCGCTGAAGGGAACGGAAAGCCGCCCTGCAACATGCCGTCGAGCCCAGGTATGCCGCTGGTCTTTCTGGTCATCTCACAGCACCTCCGTGTCTATGACGAACAGGCACTTCTCGTCGCCTTTGGAGACGCACTTCCTCTCGTGGCAATAGACGTCCTTTCCGGTGCGCTCCTCGTAGACCTTCGCCAGGATGCCACGCAGCATGTGGCACGAAGGGGTATCGGAGTTGGACGCCTCGATGGAGCCCGTGACGGATATCGTATCTCCTTCGAAGGTTATGTCCGTCACCCAGCCCTCGCGAATGAGGGCGTCCTTCATTTTCGACAAGTCTGTTCCCGCAGACCGGAGGAGCCGGTTTCCTATGATCCTCCCGCTCCGGTAGAACATCCCGTGCGAGGCGAAGGTCATGACCGTCTCGTACAGTCGCTTTATCTCGACGAGCTCGTCTCTGCGGAGCTTTATGGCCCTGTCTGGTTGCTCCATATCATGCACCTAATCCTGGGGGAAGATACTATCAGTACGTCCAGACTTATACCTTTTGGTTAGGCCAACTGGCCGGACGCAAACAGATTAATCTACGCGCTTGCCCTTCGCTTCGACGTGATGGAGGTAGAGTCGAAGTACTGGTCGCCCGGGAACGCCGCTGTGGTCGCTGCCCTGAACAAGCTCGGGGCGAAGAAGATCTCGGAGCTAGCGATGGAGGACCTCTACTTCGCGCATCCGTCTCGAGACTTCGGGAAGACCGACGAGGCGATTCGGCTCAGGAGAGCCGAGGGCTCCGCCGAACTCACGTACAAAGGCCCTAGGTTGAAAGCCGGTGGGACGAAGGCGCGTGAAGAGATTTCGGTCAGGATCGATGACGCGCTCTCCGCTCAGCGGATCCTGGAGCGCTTAGGATTCAAAGAGGCCTACACCGTCAGCAAGAAGCGCGCATCATATCAGCTCGACAAGCTTCGCGTCGAAGTGGATGCCATCGATGGCCTGGGCGAGTTTGTGGAGCTGGAGGTGTTGACGGAGTCCGTCGAACGTGCGGCCTCGCTTGTCGAGACTGCGAGGGGCACGCTTGGTCTGACCGAGCTGGAGCCAAAGACCTACCTGGAACTGTTAATCGAAAAGAAAGGAAAATGACCCGGCCGCCTTGCAGACGGCCAACCGAGGGACCAGCCTCAGAGCTTGTTGATCTTCTCGGTCACGAAAGCTTTGATCCCCGGATCGTCAGGAATCGTTATCGATTTCTTGTACTTCTCGCTCCCGTCCGGGAGGAAGTAGCCTCGGGACACCGAGATGAACTCGCTGTCTCCTTCGTCAGTTATCGCCTTCTTCCTGGCGACTTCCAGGAAGTTGTTCTTGCCAAAAGGTATCTTCTCCGCGCTCAACGTTTCAAACCGGACCTTTGTCTCCTTTTCGTCGTCCATTCGGTTGCCTCCGTGATGTAGGCAAGTAACTACTATTCTGGATTAATATAAAACTTCGTTGGAGGCCTTCCCCTCCCTGCCGCGCCAATGAACCAGACTGGTCATCGACGTCGACTATGATAGCGCAAAAAGGGGCAAAACGTGCGCGAGGCCGTTCTCATTTCTGATATCAGTTTATCTGCAGGTGCGATATACCCAATCTAGCATATATCTCTAGAATATGACTAGTGGCAGGGAGATGGACACTTGACGAGCGAACCGCAACCGCCCACTGCGCCCAAGGAACGGTGCGCGGTCTGCGGATCGGAGATTCCCGATCTTGGTGTCTACTGCCCGAACTGCGGCGCCCTTAAGCCATCGATGCGCGGCAAGCCTTTGCCGTACGCGCCTTCTTGGAACAGGCTCGGTGTGTGGCCGCAGCAGCAGTACCGGGCGCCGGCGTCCGTGAGGCCGGTCTTCAAAGCGATTGCGGCCGGCGTGATGCTTTCTCTCATCGCGTGGGTCCTTCTGGCCTTCGTCTCGATGCTGTATGGCGTGGGCCTCGTCGCCCCGGACATCGAGGACAACGTGCTCGGCACCTTCCAACTCTTCGTGGCCGTGCCCTACCTCGTGTTCTTTGCCTCGCTCACGGGGACGGCGCTGATGGTCTACTACTTCTTCCTCATCGCGGCGATCACGGCGTCGCTCACCTGGGTGCTCGTAGCGAGCGCGAAGGGGTATTTCAAAGAGCTGTCGGCGAAGGCCACGCCTCGCGAGCACTCGCCCTTATTCGAGATATGCGCGCTCATGTTCGCGACCTTCTTCCTTAACTTCGTGATCATCATCGTCACCGGAGCCGCGAATTCCGGCACGCCCACCTCGACGGAGACTGTCTCGCAGATGCTGTTCTCGCTCGCGAACGCCTCCGTGTGGGAAGAGATAATCGTGAGGGTTCTGTTCATTGGCGTCCCACTCGTGTTCATCGACCTAGCCCGGCGCAGGACCAGGAAGGACTGGTGGTCCTACCTCCTGGGCGGGAAATTCAAGATAGGGATCCCAGAGACGGCGCTGATAATCTTCTCGGCGTCGATGTTTGGCGTTGCGCACTACCTCGGGGGATGGGGTGAGTGGAAGATCCCGGCTGCGGGGATCGCCGGACTCGCGTTCGGGTACCTCTTCCTGAGGTTCGGGATCGCCGCCTCGATAGTACTGCATTTCACTTTCGATTACCTCAGCATGCCGACCGAGCTGTTCGGGGCAGACCTCACTGTAGCCCTGGGGATATTGCTCCTGGTCTGGCTGGCCGCAGGGGCGATCTTCACAGGATACTACATAATGAGGATAGTCGAATTCGTGACGGGGACGAAGTTCTGGGAGGAACCGCGACCGGTCGCGACTGCCCAGCAATATCCACCACCGTATCCGCCGCCTTATCATCAGTTCCAGGCGCAGTTTCCTCAGGGCGACGTCCCATATCCTCAGCCCGGACCCACTTACTACCCCTCTCAGCCTCGTCAGGCAGTCTACGACCCACTCAGAGGATACGTCTGCCCCGTCTGCGGCAATCTGGAGGCGAGATGGGTGAACGGCAGATTCCAGTGCCTCAGGTGCGGCCACCTATCCTAGAAGCGCCTCAAGCCTGCTCTTGCTGGTCAGGCCGGATTCGAGGTCCGTGGATTCTATTATCATATTCCCCTTGTAGGACTGCTTCAAGGCTCGGACCACTCCGGCAATGTCTGCCGTTCCGTCGTCGATGACCCTGTGCTCGTCCCACTGCCCGAAGTTGTTGTGCAGGTGCACGTTCGTGAATCTTCTCACAATCCGGAGGAACGAATCGATGTTGCCCGTGGTATTGGCATGGCCCACATCGAAGCAAATCCCCATGTCGGTTCCCTCGAGGACTTCAAGCAGCTCCTCAGCGCTCGTGCAGGTCGCGTTGATGTTTGCCGGCATGTTCTCCAGCGCGATCGCAACCGAGCTGTCCTTAGCAAACTTCTCGAGTTCGAGCACGGAGCTGCGGGTCCTCTCAAGTGCCTTCGATCTATCAAGGAACGCTATCCCTTGGACGAATCCAGGATGCAAGGTCATGAGTGTGATGTCCAGCCTGCGGCACCATGTGATTGTGCTCTTGATCTCGGTTAGGGCCGCAGCCCGCATCGGCTCGTGCGCGCTTCCTATGTTCACGTCGCTCAGCGGTGCATGAACCTGGTAGCTCAATCGGAAGGAATCGCGACCCCGTTCAAGACGCTCGTGGATGAGGTCGAATCTGTGCTCACCTTCTGGAAGGACCTCCCAGAGTCTGAAATGTCTAGAGATCTGTTCCGCCACGGCGTCGAACGGTTCAAGAGAGAATGCCGGCGAGCCAATCCCTATCACGGACCCGCGCCCTCCTTCGATCTCCTTGGGGTCAGCCTGTCGATCACGGACTCAATGTCCGCGTCAGAGATGGTGACCTCGATGTCCCCCAGCGGATGAGCCTCCTGTGAGAACGATATCTTCCCCACGGCTGCCACCTGCTTGTTCAGCATGAAGTGCGTGCCGCTGCCCGAGAGGCCTTTCCGCATGACTGCCCTCGCAGCGTCCCTGATGCGTTCCCTCCTGAGTATCTCTCCGAAAGTGTCGACTGAATGCGAAGTGGCGATGACGGGGTCTTCGCCCTCCACGAGGGCGTCAGGGAAAAGGGACCTCATCCCATTGATGATCTTGTCCCTGTCCTCCGTCCTGTGGCAACGAGCGCTCAGCCGAACCTCCACCATGCGCCAGCGATATTAGAAAAGCTATTTAAAGACGTCCGCGTTTGATTTGCGGAATGAAGAAACGCATTCTGAAGATCCTCTCGGAAAAGGGGATATTGGCGGAGCCTGAGGCCATCGATGCGCTGGCAAATTCTCCGAATGCATCGAAGTGCATCGACGCGATACTTCAGAATCCCGAAGACCGCCCTCTGGTGCTTACGAAGGCGGATGTCGAGAGGTTCATGGAGAAGGCATCGGGGCCCCGCGCGAAGACCGCGACGAAGCCGCGGGTTGTGGCAACGCCGCAACCGACTCCACCGGCTCACGCCCACGAAATCAAGATCGTCAAGGACGTTACGGGCGACTCCACGTGCGTCGGCGACATCAACGATTTCGTCAAGCTGTTCAACGACCGATTCGCGTCCATCAGGAGGATCCTCGCGAGGAGGCGCGAACTCTCCGGCCTGATGACCATTTCGAGGGCCATGAAGCTCGAGCATGACGTCAAGTTCGTCGCGATGGTCAACGAGGTGCGGTTGACAAAGAACGGGCACACGATGCTCGAGGTAGAGGACGAAGACGACAAGGCGCAGGTTCTCATCATGAAGGGGTCTAGGAGGGGGCTCGACACTTTCGTCAAAGATGAGGTCCTCGGATTCGTCGGGTCTCTTAGCAAGGACCGGGAAATGGTCATAGCCAAGGACATTATCCGGCCGGAGGTTCCGGTCAACAGTGGAATGGTGCCCAATGGCTCAGATTCCGTCGTGGCGTTCGTTTCCGACATCCATGTCGGCAGCGCGGAGTTCCTCCAAGATGCCTGGATGAAATTCATGAAGTGGCTGAAGGAAGACCCAGCGGCTGAAGCCGTCAGGTACGTCGTGATGCCGGGAGACCTCGTCGACGGCATAGGCATATACCCCGGGCAGGAGGACGAGTTGCTGATCGAGGACGTGTACGGTCAATACACTGAGCTCGCGAGGCTCGTGTCGATGATCCCCCAGAGGATCAGGATTGTGATGATGCCCGGGAACCATGACGCAGTCAGGCTGGCGGAGCCGCAGCCGGCGCTGCCTCAAGAGGTCACCTCGATGTTCGACTCGAGAGTCATCTTCGCCGGGAACCCATGCTATCTCGAAATCGAGGGCCGGACAATCCTGGCCTATCACGGAAGGAGCATGGACGACTATATCGGCAGCATCCACGCGCTCTCCCATCAACACCCTGAGGAGGTCATGAAGGAGATGCTCAGGAGGCGGCATCTGGCGCCGATATACGGAGGGCTGACCGCACTCGCCCCTGAGCAGAAGGACTACCTTGTGATCGACCGGGTCCCGAACATCTTCGTCACTGGGCACGTCCACACATGCTCGACCGCGGAGTACCGCGGTATCAAGCTCATAAACGCCTCTGCCTGGCAGGCGCAGACGGCCTACCAACGGATGCACAATCAGATCCCGGACCCGGCGAAGGTCCCCATGATGAACCTGGGCACGGGAGAGACCTGGGTGGAGGATTTCTCTGCATGACAGGGCCGCCAAAGGTTACTTATCCGCTCAACCGGCTCGCGGAGGCGTGAACCATCACGACCTCGATCCGTTCTTCAAGCCGAAGTCCGTCGCAGTCATAGGATCGACACCCACGCCCGGGAAGATAGGGAACATCATTATCGAGAACATCCTCAGCGACGGATACACTGGGAAACTCCATTTCGTGAATCCGAACTACAAGGAGATCCTTGGGATGCCGTGCTACCCCACGGTCCTGGACTGCCCGGGCCCCGTGGACCTCGCAGTGGTCGTCGTGCCGGCCAATCTGGTTCCCGAAGTGATAGACCAGATCGGTGAGAAGGGCGCCCGGGCCGCGGTCGTGATCTCTGCTGGATTCTCGGAAGGGACCGAGGAAGGGAAGGCGAGAGAGACCCAGATAGTGAAATCCGCCAACAGGTACGGCTTCCGCATGATCGGTCCGAATTCCCTCGGGGTCATCGCGCCGCACAGGGACCTCAACGCCTCTTTTGCCAGGACGTCTCCATTGAAAGGCTCCATAGCGTTCTTCTCCCAGAGCGGGGCCTTCTGCACGGCCGCCATCGAATACTCCGTCCGCGAGCTCCTGGGATTCTCCGCGTTCATCAGCTCGGGCAACAAGGCGGACGTGGACGACGCCGACATGATCACCTATTTCGCAAACGACCCGAAGACGAAATGCATAGCCGCATACATGGAATCGACCAGAAAAGGAAGGGAGCTCTTCAAGGCGCTGTCAAAGGCGTCTCTGAAGAAGCCCATAGTCATCCTGAAGGCCGGGAGGTCGGCGCGAGGGGCCAAGGCCGCATCGTCGCACACGGGAGCCCTTGCGGGATCTGACGCCGCGTTCGAAGCCGCGTTCAGACAGACAGGGGTGTACCGGGCGCGGACGATGTCCGAGCTGTTCGATGCCGCCGAGGCGCTGGCGAATCAGCCACCCCTGAGAGGCGAGGGCGTCGCGATCGTCACGAACGCTGGCGGCATGGGGGTCATCGCGACCGATTACGCGAACGACCTAGGTCTGGAGCTTGCCACACTCTCCAAGGAGACGCTCGACGAGATAGGGAAGGCCTGTCCCCCCACATGGAGCTGGGGGAACCCGATCGACATAATCGGTGACGCTGACCCAGCGCGGTACGCGAACGTCCTGAAGGTGGTCGGGAACGCCCCCGAGGTCAACGGGATACTTGTGATAGCGGCCAGGCAGGCGGTGACGAACTTGTTCCAGATAGCCAAGTGGATCTCGATAACGGCGAAGTTGAGTGGCAAGCCGACCGTGGCCTGCTTCGCAGGGATAGACGACCCGGAGTCCGAAGCGTTCCTCGACTCGAAGGGCATCCCGGTGACGCCGGTTCCCGAAAGAGCGGTCACCGCCCTTCATGCGCTGTCCGTGAGGGGCAAGTTCCTGAAGAAGAAAGGGCTGCTCTAGGCGAACAGGTCCCTCAGTATGAAGAAGGCTCCGATGCCGATGAACACGAGGCTCGCGACGTAGCCTATCCAGACCATCCTGGACATGAACTGCTTGTCTCGCATCAGGTCCTCGAGACTCCTCATACGGCCATCTCCGCCTTGGTCGCCTTGTTCTTGATGCGCTTCAGTCTGAAGGTGTTGTCGCGCTCCAACTCGTCGAGGCTGAACCTGATGAAGCGCTCGATATCCTCCAGCTCAGGGAGTACTCTGAACTCGAGCGCGTTGACCCGCCTCTTGGTGCGCTCTATCTCGTCGAGCAGCTTCTTCATCGTAGTCTCGAGCTCCGCGGCCTTCACGATCGTCTCCACAAGTTTCTCGTAGGCGTCCGTGGCCTCGTCGATCCTCGGGGACGTGCCTATGACGCCGTATCCCCTTTCGGGAAGCGGGGCGACGATCTTGCTCGAGCTGATGTTCGGGACGACGACGCCCATCAAGTTGCGGCTCCGGAGCTGTATGTCCGGATGGCCAGTGAGCGCGTACGACGCCGAACGCACGGCGATCTCGCCGTCGACCGCGTTCGCGATCGCTATGGTCTGCTGCGCCTCAACGTACCTCTTCGCGATCTCCATCCGCAGGTCCTTCGCCTGGTCCAGTATCTTGAAGAACTCGAGTATCAGGCCGTCCCTCTTGAGCTTCAGTATCTTGTGGCCGTTCTTGGTCAGCACTATCTTCTTGTTGACTTCGAGCAGTTCCGACCGGGTTGGCTGGATCTCTCTGATTGCCATCTGCACGTCACTTCTTCTTCGGGCTCGGGTGATACTTGTCGATCAGCTTCCTGTCAATCTTCGTGAGCGAATCAATGGGGAGCATGGCCAGGAGCTGCCAGCCGAGGTCGAGGGTCTGCTCGATGGTCCGGTCCTCGCTGCTCTCCTGTCGCACGAACTTGTCTTCGAACGCGTCCGCGAAATTGAGGAACTTCGTATCCCGCTCCGAGAGCGCCTCCTTCCCCACGATGGCCACCAGACCTCTGAGGTCCCTGCCCTCGGCGTAGGCCGCATATAGCTGGTCGGAGACCGCGCGGTGATCCTCGCGCGTGTGTCCGACGCCTATGCCCTGGCCCATCAGCCTGGACAGGGAGCGCTCGACCGCGATTGGCGGGAATATGCCCTTCCTGTGCAGCTCCCTCGAGGCGACTATCTGCCCCTCAGTTATGTACCCTGTCAGGTCGGGTATCGGATGGGTGATGTCGTCCCCCGGCATCGAGAGGATGGGGAACTGGGTGATCGACCCCTTCTTGCCCTTTATCCTCCCCGCCCGTTCATACATGCTCGCCAGGTCCGTGTACATGTACCCCGGATATCCCCTGCGCGCGGGCACCTCCTCCCTGGCTGCGCCTATCTGCCTGAGCGCTTCGCAGTAGTTCGTGATGTCTGTCAGGATGACGAGCACATGCATCCCAAGCTCGAACGCGAGGTACTCCGCCGTCGTGAGCGCGAGCTTCGGCGTGAGCAGACGCTCGATGGCAGGGTCGTCGGCCAGGTTCAGGAACACGACCGCCCTCCTCAGCGCTCCGGTCCTCTCGAAGTCGCGCATGAAGTGCTGGGCCTCCTCGCTCGTGATGCCCATAGCCGCGAAGACGACCGCGAACTCCTCCTTCTTGCCCAGGACCTTCGCCTGTCTCGCGATCTGAAGCGCGATCTCGTTGTGCGGAAGTCCGGATCCGGAGAATATCGGGAGCTTCTGGCCCCTGACCAGGGTGTTCATGCCATCGATGGACGAGACGCCCGTCTGGATGAATTCTCGCGGGTTGTCCCTCGCCCACGGGTTGATGGCGGACCCGATGATTTCCAGCCTCTTGTCGGGGACGATGGGCGGACCCTTGTCGAGCGGCTCGCCGGAGCCTGAAAGGATCCTCCCCAGTATGTCCTTCGATACTGGCATCTTGAATGTCTCGCCGAGGAACTTCACCGCGGAGGCTCTGTCGATTCCGCCCGTCCCTTCGAATACCTGGATGACCACAAGGTCGGTCGACGTGTCCAGCACCTGGCCCCGCTTCGTGGTCCCGTCCGGCATCGATATCGTCACAAGCTCGCCGTAGCCGACGGGCTCGGTCTTCTCGACGAACACGAGCGGCCCCGCGATCTGAGTGATTGTCCGGTACTCCTTCGGCATCCGTCACACCCCCAGTCCTGAGAACTGCTTCTCCATCACGGCTCCGAACTTCGTCAGATCATCGTCGATGGTCTCCTCGAACTTCAGCTTGCCCAGGTCCGCCCTGCAGGGCAAAGCGATTATCCTGTCCAAGGGGACTTCGAGGGACAACGCCTTCCGCGCCATCTCCGAGTACTTCCTGATCATGCTCATGTACGCATACTGCCTCTTGAGCGGGCTGTAGGTGTCGACCTGATGGTAGGCGTTCTGCTGGAGGAAGAACTCGCGGATCATTCGCGCGACCTCAAGGACCAGCCTCTGCTCCTCGGGCAGCGCGTCCGAACCCACGAGCTGCACGATGTCCTGCAGCTCGGCCTCCTTCTGGAGCGTCTCCATCGCCCAGAGCCTGAGCTTGTTCCAGTCGTCCGCGACGTTCTTGACGTACCAGTCCTCGAGGACCGAAGTGTAGAGGCTATAGGAAGTGAGCCAATTGATGGCCGGGAAGTGCCTGCGCTCCCTGAGCTTGGAATCGAGAGCCCAGAAGACCTTCACGATCCTGAGCGTGCTCTGCGTGACCGGCTCGCTGAAGTCCCCGCCCGACGGGGAGACCGCCCCGATGACCGAGATGGAGCCCGACCGCCCGGAAAGGGTGTTCACGCGCCCGCATCGCTCGTAGAATTCCGACAGCCTCGACGCCAAGTAGGCCGGATATCCCTCCTCGCCCGGCATCTCCTCCAGCCTTGACGAGATCTCTCTCAGCGCTTCGGCCCAGCGCGACGTAGAATCCGCCATGAGCGAGACATCGTAGCCCATGTCCCTGTAGTACTCAGCGGCGGTGATGCCCGTGTAGATGGAGGCCTCCCTGGCCGCGACCGGCATGTTGGACGTGTTGGCGATCAACACTGTCCTGCCCATCAGGGGCTTCCCGGTCTGCGGGTCCTCCAGCTCAGGGAAAGTCGTCAGCACTTCCGTCATCTCGTTCCCCCTCTCGCCGCACCCAACGTATACGACTATTTGCGCGTCGCTCCACTTAGAGAGCTGCTGGGAGGTCACGGTCTTCCCCGTGCCGAACCCGCCCGGTATGGCGGCGGTACCCCCCTTCGCCAGCGGGAACAGCATGTCCAACACCCTCTGGCCGGTCACCAGCGGGATATCGGGCATCAGCTTCTCTGCGATAGGCCTCGACTGTCTGACCGGCCAGCGCTGCATCATCGTGATGTTCATGCCGTTCTCGAGCTGGCCGATCGGCTCTTCGACGCCGAACTCTCCGGTCGATATCGACTTGAGTTTGCCGCCGACCTTCGGAGGCAGCATTACGCGGTGGACGACGTTCCCCTCTGGGACCTCCCCCACGATTGCACCCGGGGGCAGGGTGTCCCCTTTCCTGACCTTAGGCTGGAAGGGCCACTTCTTCTTGCGGTCGAGGCCGGGCGCCTGGGCCCCCCTCGAAACGAAATCTCCCTGGAGCTCCCTGAGGACGGGCAGAGGCCTCTGCACGCCGTCGTACACGCTCGTCAGGAGGCCGGGACCCAGCTCCATCACGAGAGGAGCGCCCGTATCCATGACCTCCTCGCCCGGCCTGATCCCTGAAGTGTCCTCGTAGACCTGGATGATCGTCTTGTCGCCGACCAGCTTGATGACCTCGCCCATCAGCTTCATATCGCCCACCTGGATCACGTCGTACATCCTCGGCGATATTCCTTCGGCGGTCACGACCGGCCCTGCGACCCTGCTTATCTTCCCTTTCTTGCCTTCTGCCATCGGGGCTCCTCCCTTTCACGTTGATCTGTAAAGGTCGATTCCTATTGCCCTTCGCACCTTGTCTCTGATGTCGCTCTCTTCTTCGCCCACTGGTATGACTACGGGGTCGACGCTGTCCATCATCTTCGCCCTCAGCTGTGGCGGGAGCTTGTCGAGGTCCTTGGAATGAACCGCGAGTATCCCTACCTCGGGCTCGTCCATGAGCTTGACTATCGTGCTCAGCAGGTCCTGGTCCGTGACGCTCACGACTTTCCTGATCCCTGCGAGGCGGAAGCCGGTGACGAACTCCTCAGAGCCGACGACTGCGATCTCCATTCACACCACCAGCAACTCCTCCATTACCTTCGTGGACAGGTTGGCCTGCTTACCACGAGCTATGATCCTGATGTTGTCCACTTCGGCCTTCTTCCTGATCATGTAGTTCACGATCGGGAGGATGGACAGCGGGTAGAAATGCGCGAATTTCTCGGACGTCCCGACGAGAGCCTTGTCCAAGGCGATCGTCAAGTCCGAGAGCTTCTTGTCCGATCTGTACTTGTCGATTGCGGGCTTGAGCTGCTGGGCCATCGAGGAACGTTCGAGCTCTTCGAGAATGGCCCCGACCCCCTCCCCGCCGGAAAGAGAGCGCAGCCTGTCGATAGCGAATTCCATTCCTCCCGGAATGAGGTACTTCGCAATCTGGTCCTCCGGAATCCTGTCAGCCTTCAGCTTGAGGAGCACCTTGATGTTGGTCACGTCGACCTCGCGCCTGATGAACTGGTTCAGGAGCATGTCGGCCTTGTCGGTCCTCTTCACGGCCTTGAGAAGGTCGGAGTAGAAGACCTTGTCAAGATGGTCCTCGAGTGATGCGAGCCTTCCAGTGTCCACGACCTCTCTCACGAGCTCTGGTGTGATCCGGAGGGAAGGCTTCTTCGATAGAGCGTCCATTACGTCCTGTACGCTTGTCATCGCGACGAACGTCTTCAGGAAGTCCTCTGAGAACGCCCCTGCTGGGACGAGCGTGTCGATGATGTCCTCGTCCTTCACCTTCGTGGTCTTTCCCCGGAGGATGGTCTTAACGTTGTACATGTCCCATCTTCTCAGATAATCGCTGACCATCTCCCTGAGGTGACCCGTCGTGAAGGACAAGATGCTGCTATATGTCTCTCCCAGGTTCCTGGTGACGGATACCTCGACGAGTCCTGCCCCCGAGTATCGCGAACCGTACCGCGTCATCTCCTCGCGGTATTGCGTCTCGCCGAGGAACCTCCCGATCTCGTGGACGTCCATCACGAGCAGCCTCGAATAGGTGTCGCGGGACAGGAGGAACCTCTTCTTTGCCTTGACGCGCGTGCACGCGTACGCGAAATTGCCCTTCCCGCTCGACAGGATGCTCATCCGTGGTTCACCCAAAGAGCTTCGTGTAGATCTCCTTCATCTTCTCGTTCCACATGTCTTCGAGGATCGTCTCGAACCTGAAGTCGAGGCGCACCCTCCGGTCCTTGCTCTCGAACACGAGGCCGCCGTTGGCTTCAATTGACCCGCCACGGGACATCCCCGAGGGCAGTTGCAGAAGAGCCTTGTCCTTCTCGTTGGAGTAGACGTAGCACTCTCCGAGCTCCTTCTTTGCGGATACGATCAGCTTGCCGTAGATCCTCTTCCTCTTGTCTGATGGCATCTCCGACAGCTCATCGAGGACCTGCGAGCGTAGGTCGTCCATTACGCGTCTCTGCGCCTCAAGCAGCACCCTCTTCGACTCGAGCTCGGCCGCTGAGATCTCCTGCTGCTCCATCTGGGCGACGGCGGCCTTGGCCTTTGCCTCTGCGGTCGCCCTGTTGGATTCGATCTCCTTCTTCGCGTGGACGATCTGGTTGTCTCTCTCCGACTCTCCGGTCCTGACTATCTCCGCGCTCTTGGCCTCTCCGCGTTTCAGGATCTCGTCTATGACTGCCTCAAGTCCCATGGCTGTCCAGCTCCTCACGTGTCCTTTCGCCAGGTGTGGCTCGCTCGCACCGAAAGGCCTAGATTGTCCCCAACAGCAGGAAGGCCACGACGAACCCCAGGATGACGACCGTCTCGGGGATGGCCATCAGGACGATGCCCCTGATGAACATCTTCGGGTCCTCTGCCGTCGCTCCGACAGCCGCGGCTCCTGTCTGGCTCTGCGCTATGCCCGTGCCAAGACCTGACAGCCCCATCGCCAGTCCGGCACCGATCAGCGCCAATCCGGCCCCTACTGCTGTTGCTTCTTGCAGTACCATTTCTTTCTACCTCCTATGTTCTCTCAATGGAGTATCTTCTCGAGTACCCGAGGGGAGAATACTCCGTGCCCCCGCCCTCGAAGAACTTGAGGAAGAACTCGTAATAGTTCAGCCTCATCGCTTGGATCCCTATCGAGAGGGACCCCAACAGGAAGACGAAGATGGCCACGCTGGCCCCCAACGTCAGGGCGCCGAGCACGGCGAGCACGACGTTGTCCCCGAATATCACCGGGAACAGCATCGTGTTGAAGGCCAGGCTCATGGCGCCATGGCCCACCGCTAGCGCCGCTAGCCTGGCGTACGACACCAGGTTCGCGAAGATCGTGAGGACCTCCGTGAGGACGACGGCCCCCTCCGTGACAATGAGTAGTGCAATGCCGACAAGGGCTGTCACGAGCGCTGTATTCGACACCTTGACCCCGATTATGGTCGACATCGAGGACGGGAACGGCGCGAATAGGGTGTCATTGAAGAGCTTGCTAGTGAAGGTCGTGTTGCCCGCCACGAACATTATCTCCATGAAGATGCCGAACAGCAGGATCAGCCAGGCCAGCTTGCCCAGAGCGTGCTTCTTGCTGTGCCAATTGTTGGATACGCCGAAGCCGAGGCCGATGGTCATGTGCATCCACCCGGCGGCTATCGAGATCGCCAGGAGCTCCTTCACATCGGTGAGCTTGTTGATGAGCGGATGGAGCGGTATGTTGACGACCGTGTCCCAAGCCGTCTCCTCAGGATTGTCCGCAGGCGCGTGGAACGGCACGCCGAAAGCCTCGCAGTAGACGAACAGCCCGAACAGGATCGATATGACCGCTGCGCCTATTGTGATCGTCCCCAGTCGTTTGAAGCCTCCCGACATCTTCAGCCTGAAGAATATGCCCAGGCCGAGAAGCACAAGCCCCAGCCCGAGATCCCCCAGCATGAGCCCGAAGAAGACGGGGAATGTGATGAACAGGATTATCGTGGGATCGATCTCCGTGTACTTCGGCGTCAGGACGAGATTGATGAAGAGCTCGTACGGCCGGACGGGCAGCGTGTGCCTGAGCCGCACCGGAGGCTCCTCCTTCTTCTCCGGCTCGATCGCCTCCATATACGTCGTCCCGCTGCATGCTGCCCCGAGCGCCTTCTCCAAAGGCCCGAGCTTGGACCGGGGGACCCAGCCGTCGATCACGAACGAGTTGGCGGAGGTGGCGAACCTCAAGGGCGTCTCCGCCTTGAGCACCTTGATCGCCAGGTCCTCTTCAGACGCGATGATGAAATCCGCGAACCGCTTGCGTATGCCGTCGATGTCCTTGTCTATCCTCACAAGGTCCGCGTGGAGGTTCTTGATCTCCTCCCTGTTCTGGAATATGATTGCTGCGGGATGGCCTCTGAGGTTCGGGATCTTGATCTCCTGATACCCCGCGTCGGAGAGGACGCGACTGGCTTCGGCCTTGTCCTCGTTCTTCACGAACAGCGCGACGGCGAAGGCCCCCTTGAGCGGGCTCACGAATATCTCGAAGGCCTTCAGTTTCACCGCCAGGCCCTCGCTCGGGTCCTTCTTGCAGGTCCCGGCGAAAGCCGAGACGCTCTCGTATCCCACGAAGTTCTCGACCGGGATGTTGAAGCTCTGGAAGGGCTCGAGGGCCCGGATCTCCTGCTCCTTCTCCCGGATGAGGGACACGATCTTTATGCGCGCATCGACCTTGCTCGTGGAATTGACGTCCAGCGTCACGAGGGCCTGCTCCAACTTCGCCCCGATCTCGTCGGTCGTGAGCTTCTGCTCGGGCGTGTAGGACTCGAGCTGGAGCGCCCTCATCATCGCCCTCAGCTTGAGCAGCTTCTGGGACGCGTCCGAGGCCTCGGGGAGCGGCGAGCCGATCTTGAAATCCTGCGTGGGCTCGGTGAAATCTATGATGTGCAGTACGCCTTGGTCGTAAAGGCACTCGACCGTGGGGTCGAGGCCGTCCATGGACCCGACGACGACGATGCGGGTCATATCTTCCGGCCTAAGCATCGACCGCCCTCTCGAACTCCGAAAGAACGAACTCCTTCGCCGAAGCCGCCCGTTTCTGGGCATTCGTCACGAGAGCGCTTGCCTTCTTCTGCCCTTCCTCCATGATAGCCGCCTTGCGCCTGTCGATGTCCTTCCTGGCGGCAGCCATCTCGGCATCGAAGCGGGTCCTCAGCTCCGCATCCGCGACCTCGGTCATCTGCAGGGCCTTCCTCTTCCCATCGGCCTGGAGCCGCTTCCGCTTCTCCTCGGCCGCTTGGGTCATGGCTCGGACCTCAGCCTCCGCGTCCTTGATGCGTTGGAGTATCTCCGCCTTCCCCATGCCAGTCGCTCCCCTCGCTGATTAAGGTTAGCGTATAAAAAGATGAGGGCAGAGACCGAAGGGGGACTTCGGCGCGGAACGAACTTCCCGGCGCGGGATTCGTCTCTACTTCAGCCTGCCTTCGAAATCCTTCTTGTTCAATTTCGTCAGCTTGATCCCGGCCTGCTTCAGAAGTTCCACGCCTGCCAGGTCGGAGTAGTCGTCGATGTAGACCACGCGCGCGATCTGGGCGTTGAGGATCATGCGCGCGCATATCGGGCATGGCACGATGGTCGAGTAGAGCGTCGACCCCCTCGCGTTCGTCCCCGCTTGGATGAGGGCGTTCTGCTCTGCGTGGACCGCGGTGCATGTCTCCAGGCGGGTCCCGGACGGGATTCCGAGCTTGTCGCGGATGCAGCCTATCTCATCGCAATGCGGCAGACCCCTGGGGTTGCCGTTGTACCCGGTGCTCTTGATCTCCCCCACGTCGCTGACTACAATCGTCCCGATCTGTCTCCGGAGGCACGTGCTCCTCCGGGAGACCTCTATCGCTATGTTCATGAAATAGTGGTCCTTAGAGATCCTGGCTTGCTTGTGCTTCGGCACCTTGGAACCCCGATGTCGCAACCTGCTCGACCCTCTTCTATCTTTCTGTGCCGATAGCGCTAGCGCCGGTACTGCCCGTACTTCTTGGCGGCATCGCAGATGGCCTTGACGTTCTCCGGCTTCGAGTCCCACGGGGTCTCGCACTCCGTCGACAGCACGTACCCGCCGCCCGGAGCGCAGTCGTCTATCAGCTTCTTGCAGTACTTGTCTACCTCGTTCGGCGTGCCGTACACCAGCAAAGATGACGGGACGTTGCCGAATATCGCGACCCTGTCCCCCAGCTTCTCCTTGGCCTTCTTCATGTCGGTCTTCTCGAGGTCGAGCATTATCTTGCCTTTCGGCAGCCCGTCGGCCATGTGGCTCATCGTGTCGAGGTGCGGCGTCAGGTCGTTGTCCCAGTGGCAGTGGACCTTGAACCCGCGCTTGACGAAGATGTCGATCATCTTCTTCGCGATGGGCCAGAATATGTTGTCGAATATCCTCGGGGACATCCCGGGGGGCCCCCCATTGATGAAGAATATGATCTCGGACCCCGGCACCTCGCCCGCACCCATGATCATGGCGTCGCGCATCGCGAGAGTGGATTCGTACTCTATCCACCACTCGGATATCTCCATCACCTTCGAAGGCCTCTCGAAGACGTCCCTCGTCAGCGTGGATATCCCGCGATAGTACTGAAGCATGTCGAGCGGATGGCACGCCCTCCCTCCCATGAGCAGGGGGACCTCGTACTTCTCGACGTACCGCCTCCAGGCGTCCGCGTATATCTTCGGGTACTCGTATTCGTAGTAGAGGAACTCGTCTATGCTCCGTTTGAAGAGCTGGTTGCTGACATCCTTGCTGTAGAGTATCGGCGCGAACCCCCGCTTCAGCACGTCGTCGTAGTCCGTGATCATCTGCTTCTCGTACAGGCTGGGAAGGTTGCCCTTCGGTGGGAAGTCGTCCCATATCCTCCAGTCAAGGGTCGCCTGGTCCCATCCCGCCCGACCGAACATCCCGAGGTGGTTCAGCGTGGTTATGTTGGGGTCCACGTTGTCCCCGCCGCCCAGCATCTCGCGGGCCTTGACCGTTGCCTGGATGAGCTTCTCAGGCTCGAGGAACATATCACGGATGTTTATTCCCCCGAGCCACGGAAGTATGTAGCAGTTCACGGGGGCCACGGGGACCCTGTCCGCCTCCTTCAGATTCCACGCGAGCTCGAGCCTCTCGTAGCTGTTCATGCTCTCGGCCGCGCTCATCCCCCCTTCGCTTCCGCGATCCATTTCTCGATGACCCTGATGCCCTCGTTGGCGTTGTTGGTCGCGAAGTCAACACCGAACTCGCTGACCTTTATCTCGCCGACGACCCCGCCTCCCATGATGACCCTGAGCTTGTCCCTCAGGCCCGCCTTCTTCAGGTCCTCCACCGTGACAGACGCCTGGCTCACGGCCGCCGTGAGCAGTGCGGACAGACCGAGGACCTGTGGCTGGAAGCTTCTGATCCGCTCCACGAACGCTTCGGGTGGGACATCGACGCCGAGGTCGACCACTTCGTATCCAGCCGCAGTCAGGAGGTCTCGGACGATGGACTTGCCCAAATCATGTATGTCGCCCTTGACCGTCCCCATCAGTATCCTCCCCTTTGCCTGGGACGACCCGTGCTTCTTCTTGATCTCAGGCCCGACCAGCTCCATGGCGTCCTTGAAGATCTGCGAGGCCCACATCAGCTCCATCAGGAATACCTTCCCCTTCTCGAACTCGGAGCCGACATGCTCGAGCCCCTTGCGCGCGTCCTCGACGATCTCAATAGGGTCCCTGTGCGCATCAATCTCCGCCTTCACTTCAGCGAGAAGGCCGTCCTTGTCGAGAGCAGCCATCGCGTCGGCTACTTTTCCCATGGCGCCTCCCCCTTCTTCCACATGACCCTGAGCAGGACGAAGCTCCAGGGCGCGTGGGACATAATCTTGTCCGCGTTCGACCCGAAAAGCCATTTCGCCATCGCGTGGTCTACCTCTTCCTTGGTCGGAGGTTTCAGACCTTCCCGTGTCTCCGCGAGTATCCTCTTTGTCTCCTCTCCCGTGCGGATGCCCCCTATCGCCCATGAATCGCGCCCGTGAATGATAATGCTCGCGGGCTCACCAATTCGGGCGACCCGTTAGACCGTGGAGATAGATTGAAATCGCCGCCTGCGGAGTACGGGAACATGCCCCTTTCCGCGGTAGAGGTGCTGAAGGCCAAGAGGAACCTGGCAGGTGTGGCCGTGAGGACCCCCCTCACCAAGTCGACCGCCCTGAGCGAGGAGGCCGGCGCGGAGGTCTATCTGAAGTGGGAGAACCAGCAGAGGACGGGCGCCTACAAGTTCCGGGGGGCCTACAACAAGATATGTTCCCTGTCTCACGAGGACCGGGACAGGGGCGTCGTTACCGCCTCGTCGGGCAATCATGCGCTGGCAGTCTCGCTCGCATCCAGGCTCCTCGAGGTGAAGGCAACTGTCGTCGTACCGACCACCGCCCCCCGGATCAAGATCGAGAAGGTGCGCGATCTCGGAGCGAACCTGGTGGTCGAGGGGACGAACTTCGACGAGTCGCTCGTGCACTGCATGGAACTTGCGAGGAAGACCGGGGCGGTCTACGTCCCAGGGACGGAGGACCACAAGATAATGGCCGGCCAGGGCACCATCGCTTATGAGATCCTCGAGGACCTGCCCGACGCGAACGTGATCATCGCCCCTATCGGCGGGGGAGGGCTGATTTCGGGGCTAGGCGCGTGGGCGAAGAGCGTCAATCCTCGCCTCAGGCTGATAGGGGCGCAGTCCACCGCGGCCAGGGCGATGCACGAGTCCCTGAAGGCTGGCAAGGTCGTGGAGATACCCGTCGCCCCGACGCTCGCCGATGGACTGGCGGGTCAGATATCGCAGTTCGCGCTCGACCACGTTTCGAGGTACGTGGACGGCACAATCCTGGCTGACGAGGACGGGCTTGTTGGGGCCATCCGCTGGGTGCTCCGCAACGAGCGTCAGGTGATCGAGGGCAGCGCGTCGGTGGGTCCCGCGCTCCTCCTGCAGAAGAAGCTCACGTTCGACAGGGCGGACAAGGTGGCGATTGTCGTCACTGGCGGGAACATCGACATGAAGGTCCTTGGGCTCTAGCCGACGCTTCGGCACCGGACCCGCCAGCCCCCAGTGATTCCCTCCAGCGCCATGTATATAAATACATGTAATACGATGCACTCGTGGTAGGGGAATTGCCGTGTCCTGGTGTTATCCAGGACTAGGAGGGGGTACATGAGCGGCATAACTCAGCAGATGGGAGAAAAGAGGGTTTTCTTAAGAGAAGCGACTGGGCTTGTAAGGGAAATGAAGCCGCGTGACGCGCTCTTTCTGAACTTCCTGAACATGAGCATCGGGTTGGGCGTGGCTTGGGTCATCTTCTGGGGACCTGGTATCTATCCTGGGTCGAACGTGACTCTGGGATTGATCGCATGCGTCATCTTCTGCATGTTCGGGATGTTCTGCTTTGCATCTCTGACTGCGTCGATGCCGCGTAGCGGCGGGGACTATGTGTTCGTCAGCAGAGCCCTGCATCCATCCTTAGGGTTCATGGCCAACTGGACATGGGTCGTATGGAACGTGGTCTGGTGCGGCGTTCTGGGCACTTGGGTCGTCACGTGGGGCTTGCGGGATTTGCTGGGCATCGCAGCCGTCGTCAACAACAACCCGGGACTGCTCACTGCGGCAAGCGACCTGAGCCAGCCTAGCCATCCGGTGACCTTCACGATCACCTCGATCGTGGTCATCCTTTCGAGCGTCATGCTGGCGCTGGGCCTCAAGGTCTACATCCGTGTCCAGGCGATCTGCGTGATCGTCGGCCTCGTGATGCTGGTCATCGCGGGAGCGCTCTTCGCAAGCACGACGCCGACTGAGTGGCAGGCGACCTGGGACAAGTACGCGGCCGAGCAGACAGCGGCGCACCCCGACAACCCGGTCTACGACTACAACACGACAGTGGCCAATGCCGCGGACGACGTGCCGACTTCGGGTCTGCCGTTCGGCAACGCGGGCCTCACTATAGGCATATTACCAGTCGGCTTCTGGGTCTTAGCGTATCCGTACTTCTCGGCGTTCATGGGAGGCGAGCTCAAACGAGCACGTACGACCGCCTTCATCGGCAACATGGGCGGTGTGGTCATCGGCGGGATATTCGTCATCGGCATGTGGCTGCTGGTTAGCCACACCCTCGGCGAGGACTTCATAGTCGGGACTTATGCCCAGTTCTACGGATACAGCTCGAACACCTACGGCATGCCGAGCCAATGGTTCGACTTCCATGCAGGCCTGATAGGCGGGAGTACCGTCTTCGCCTATGTCATGGGCGTGGGGATGATAGGCTGGCTCCTGATGTATCCGGCACTGTCGTACCTCGGCCAGACGAGGGCCGCGCTTGCGTGGTCCTTCGACCGACTGATCCCGGGATGGTTCGGGAAGGTGAGTGAGAGATGGCACACCCCGATCAACGCGATCTTCTTCTTCACCATCATCAACTGGCTGTACCTGATACTGTACGCTTTCACGTACAAATACCAGGCGAGCTTCTCGGCGCAGGTCGGACAGATGCTCGGGACGTTCCTGTTCATCGGGCTGGCCGCGATAGCGCTGCCGTTCAGGAAACGGACCAAGCCGATCTACGAAGCGTCTGGAGTGGCCTGGAGATTAGCCAAGGTGCCGATCCTCGCAATCGCCGGAGTGATCTGGGTCGTGTTCGACCTGATCTGCTTCTGGTACTTCGTGATCGACCCGAACCTCGGTGCCAACGACTACTACAGCAAGATCGTCCAGTACTTCTCGCTGTACCTGACCTTCGGCATAATGCTCGCGGGGTTCGTCTACTACTGGATCGCCCGATGGTACAGGATGAGGCAGGGGATCAACATCGACCTGGCGTTCAAGGAACTGCCTCCCGAGTGAGCTCGGCGAGAAACCCGACAAAACTCCTTCCCTTATTCTTGATTCTCGTAGTAGGCGACAGGTTCATAGACGGACTAGCCGTTGCCGTTAAAAGCACCACAAGAGGGGGCATCACTAGTGGCATTCAGGGAGCCAACAGGCGGTCAACTCGAGCTCCTGTCTCGGGACCAGCTGGACAAGATCCATGGGGCGACCATGGAGGTTCTGGGGAAGCTCGGAGTGAAGGTGTATGAAGAGCAGGCGCTGGAACTCTTCCGAAAGGCGGGCGCCAACGTCGACAGGAAGAGCATGATGGTCAAGATCCCCGAAAGCCTGGTGAAGGAGACCATCAGACGGGCGCCTTCGGGATTCAAGCTGTACGGCAGGGACCCGAAATACGAGCTCGACTACAGCGGGAACAAGGTGCACTTCGGAGTGTCCGGACTCGCCGTCAAGGTGCACGACCTCGACGGGAAGACGAGGCTCGGGACCCTAAAGGACGTCGAGGATCTCGCGCGCTTGGCAGACGCCCTCGACAACATTCACCAGATTCTCATGATGGTCACTCCGAACGACGTGCCCGTCGAGGTCCATCATCTGTGGACCTTCCTCGCCGATTGGAAGAACTCCCGCAAGGCCACGGAAGGATACAACTGGACGGGGAGGAAGGCCGTGGAGACGATCGAGATGGCCTCAATCCTCCGAGGAGGGAAGGATGAGCTCGTCCGGAAGCCGTGCCTTCTGGGCTTCACGAACCCCGTGAGCCCGATGCAGCTCTCCAAAGAGCTCATTGAAGGAGCCCTGGTGTATGCGAAGTACAAGCAGCCGATGATATACGCACCAGAGGCCCTTGCCGGCGGGACTGCTCCGGCGAGCCTCGCAGGGCTGCTCGTGCAACAGAACGCAGAGGTCCTTTCCGGGATCATGGTCTCCGAGCTGGCGAACCCCGGCGCGCCCGTCCTATACGGGACCGTCTCCGCCGCGCTTGATATGAAGACGGGTACTCCTGCTCTGGGCGGCCCTGAGGTCGGCCTTCTGAACGTCGGAACGGCACAGCTCGGGAGGTACTACAATCTTCCGAGGCGCGGGACCGGGGGCAACACGGACTCGAAAACGGTGGACGCTCAGGCAGGCGCGGAGACCGGGATGAGCCTGCTCATGGCGGCGATGGCTGGGATCAATTTCATCTATGACGCTGCGGGCTGCCTGGACGGCACCCTGACCATCTCGTACGAGAAGCTGGTCATTGACAACGAGATCGCGGGCATGATCTCGCGCACCCTCGACGGCATAGAGGTCAGCACGGACACCCTCTCGGTCGACGAGATAGTGCGCAACGGGACGAAGCCCAACTACTTGGCTTCGCCGGATACCGCGAGGAAGTTCCGCAAGGAGCACTATCTGCCGACGCTCTTCGACCGCAGAACATGGGAGGCGTGGCTCCACGATGGCGCGAAGGACATCGCGAAGGTGGCCAGGGAGAAGGCGAAGAGGCTTGTCAAGGAGCACCAGCCTCTGCCCATGGAGAAGCAGATGGTCGCGGAGATGGAGGCCTTCATCAAGAAGACCGCCAAAGGTTACGAGAGCTAACCGGCAGTGAGCTTACCCACGTGCTCTGGCTCGTCGTACCAGATCACGCGTTCGCCGATTCTCGACCGCATCTTCCAGCCCATGCTCTTGGGCTCCTTCTCTATGCGAGCCAGGAGTCCGTTGATCCGGGATATCGCCATGTCCTTCGTGTCCGGCTCCATGTCGATCTTCTGAACGTAGTCGCGGGTCCACTCGAGGTTCCGCGTGAGCGTTCGCCAGATGCCCCAGTCCTTGGCGCAGAGGGAGGCGATGTACGCCCCATTGATCTTCTCCTTGTCCGAATCGTCCTCCGACAGAGCGTGGTCAACGAAGAGAGAGAGGATGTCCTTGTAGTCCTTCTCGTTTATCTGTATGATCTGGAGCTTGGTGATCAGGAGATCCGCCAGCGGCAGCGTGACGTCATCCAGCTTCAGACGCTCCCTGAAATCGAACTTATGGCACATCTCGAACGTCTCGACGAAGACGTCGACTTGCCTGTCGAGTTTCACGTCTGTGAAGAGCATCCGCTTGTCGCCGTGCAGCGCGTTGAACATCTTCATCGGCTCGAGCCCCAGCTCAACGAACATCTCGCCTAGCTTCTTCGCGTCCTTCCTCAAGGTGATTAGGTCGATGTCAGGGACCTTCCTGGCCAGCGATCTATGACTCGCGCTGGGGCACCTGAGCTTTATGGCCGTCCCGCCCAGGAGGCGGACGGTCAGCCCTCTCCGTCTCGCCCCTTCCATTATCTGGTCGGTGGCTATGAGGATGTCCTCGTGCATGACTGTGACTTCCTACGTATGCGGCCATATCTTTTTCAACTTTCGGCTCAACGGTCGACCGTCCGCTCGGAACACTCCGTATGGTTAGAGGGGAAAATCAATAAATCACGCGACTCCAATTCGCACCGAGGCCTGCATGTTGCCGGCCAGAGGGGAAACAGCTGACGACGGTCTTCTTCACGACAGACGTGCACGGTTCTGAGAGGTGCTTCATGAAGTTCGTCAACGCGGCGAGCTTCTACAACGCGGACGTGTTGATCCTCGGCGGCGACGTGACCGGCAAGATGATCATTCCGCTGATCGAGCAGCCCGACGGATGCAGAATCGCGGAATTCGCCGGCGGTTTCCAGAAGACGAGGAACCAGCAGGAGTGCGATGACCTCATCAAGAACATCAGGTTCTCGGGCTACTATCCGTATCTCACCACGCAGGAGAACGTTGACGAGCTTCAGGGGGACACGAAGAAGCTCGATGCGCTCTTCACGAAGCTCATGGGGGACACGATGGAGCGATGGGCGAAGATCGCAGAGGAACGCCTCAAGCCCAGCGGCGTGAAGGTGTTCATCACCCCCGGGAACGACGACCGATTCGTGATAGACGAGGTTCTTGCGAGATCCACTTATGTCCAGAACCCCGAGGGCAAGGTCGTTTGGGTTGACGATGACCACGAGATGATCAGCATGGGGTGGAGCAATCCGACCCCCTGGAACAGCCCTAGAGAGACCTCAGAGGAGGATCTCGAGAAGAAGATAGAGGCAATGACTTCCAGGGTCACGAACATGCAGAACTGCATCTTCAACATGCACTGCCCTCCCATAGACACGCCCTTGGACCCTGCGCCCAAGATCACCAAGGACCTCAAGGCCAAGACCTCTGGTGGACAGAGCGAGATGGTCTCGGCGGGAAGCAGGGCGGTGAGGAACGCGATCACTAAGTACCAGCCCTTGATCGGCCTTCACGGGCACATCCACGAATCGAAGGGCGTGTGCACGATAGGCCGGACACTGTGCGTGAACCCCGGAAGCGAATACGGCGAGGGGATCGTTCGCGGAGTGCTCTTGAACATCAACAAGAAGGGGCTCAAGAACTACCTGTTCACCCAGGGATGATCCGATTGAGCCGCATACCAACAACCCTTCTCCTTACCCTGAGCCAGCCCGGGGCACACCTGGGTACGAGTCCAACCAAACGGCTGTCCAGTACCATATACATTTTATAGCAGTCCCCCACTCTAAGCGTCCGTGGCCCGACAGACCATCAAGAAGGGTTCTAAGAAACAAAGCGGGGTCGTCTTGTTCGCCCGAGACGCAGGCGTAGCCGTGGCGGTGGTCGCAGCGGTCCTCATCGGGATGTTCGCATACACTGGCCTGTGGCCGCCATTGGTCGTGGTCGAGTCGGACAGCATGATGCACGGGACGGACAATATGAGCCACATCGGCGCCATCGATACCGGCGATCTCGTCCTCGTCAAGGACGTCAAATCGGCATCCGATGTGAAGACATACATGGACGGGTACTCGACCGGATACAGAACCTACGGGGACTTCGGAGACGTCATCATCTACGAGAAGGGCGGGTCGGAGATCAGCACACCAATCATCCACCGCGCGATAATCTACCTTGAGGCGAACCCCGACGGGCGGAGCTACACCGCGCCTTCGCTGAAGAACGTGCCACAGGGGAAGTGGACTTCCGCTATCCCGACCGACACCTGGGATAACCTCACCGGGCCGATAACGATATTCAACGTGGGTGCCACGCCCGCGATATCCCTCGACATCGGAAACCTCCTGCAGAGCGGCCATCCTGAGAGCGGGTTCATCACCAAGGGCGATCACAACGCTCAACCGGACATGCTGTACTGGGGCCCAGCCATCGGCTACCGGCCCATAGACGTATCCTGGGTAGTCGGCAAGGCGCGAGGGGAAATCCCGTGGTTCGGCCTGCTGAAGCTCTGGAGCACCGGCACTATCAACAGCCCCGCGCCCCCCAACAGCGTGAGGGACCTGTGGATCTCGCTCTTCATCATCGTTCTCTCGCCGATACTCGTGGATCTCGGACTCTCATACGCGGAGCGCAGAAAGCTTCGGGCCATGAAGAAGGCCGTTTCGACGAGAGAGGAAAAAGCGGAAGCGGAGGACCCCTCCAGCCGAGCGGTTGAACCTCCGCGGACCTAGCTCACATGAGCGTGGTCTGGTAACGGATCTTGTAGTTCTTCAGCTGGCTGAGTATCTCGTCCTCTTCGAGGATCTTTCTCGCTTCCGCGATGGGCACGCTCGGCTCTATCTCCTTCGTTCTCCCCCCACGGCCGAAGGACTTGACGCGAGCGTGTATGATCCCCAGCATGTCCAGTTCGGATATCAGGTCTGTGATCCTCCTCTGGGTCAGGATCGCCATGGAAGTGCACTGACAGAGCTCTTTGTAGGTCTCGTACAGGTCACCGGTGGTGAGCTTGTTGTCCCCCTTCTCCTCGCTGAGCAGGACCCCCATGAGCACGAGTTTGGATTGCAGAGGCAGGGTCCTGATGGCCTCGGTGACGCAGTCGAGCTCGATTTTGTTCTTGGCGCGGATGACATCCGATTCGGTGACAACCGGCAGATGGTTGCGCTCGGCGATCTCCGCGGCCACCCTCAGGAGGTCGAGGGCCCTTCTCGCGTCGCCGTGCTCCTGGGCGGCGAGAGCTGCGCATAGCGGGATGACGGGCGGCTCGAGGACTCCGTCGTCGAACGCGATTCGGCTCCTTTGCTCGAGGATGTCCTTGAGCTGTTCGGCGTTGTAGGGCGGGAAGACCATCTTCTCCTCGCTGAGGGAGCTCCTGACTCTCGGGTCCAGGAACTCCATGAACCTGAGGTCGTTCGAGATGCCTATCACGCTCACCTTCGCGTTCTTCAGATCGTCGTTGATCCTGCACAGATGGTACAGGACGTCGTCCCCGCTCTTCGAGACCAGCTTGTCTATCTCGTCGAGCGCGATGACGATGACGCGCCTCTCCTCGTCTATCTTCTCGCGGAGGATGTTGTAGACCCGCTCCGTGCTCCAGCCGGTGAACGGTATCCTCTGCTCGAAGTCCTCGATGAACTTGTTTCCGATGTTCTGGAGGACGCCGTATTGGGTGTCCACGACCTCGCAGTTCATGTAGATGAAATTGACCCTGTTGAGATTCGAGTTGGCCCGCTCGATCTCCTTCCCGATGTACTTCATCGAGGCGGTCTTGCCGGTGCCCGTCTTTCCGAAGAGAAGGACGTTGGACGGCCTCTGGCCCTCCAGTGCAGTCACGAGGATGGACGCTAGCTGATTGATCTGGTCCTCTCTGTGGGGCAGTATGTCAGGGATGTAGGACGGCCTGAGGATCTCCCTATCGCTCTTGAATATCGGCCTGGACCTGATATACTGCTGGAATATGGTATCCTGCATCTCCGTCCCCCTTAGAAGCAAAAGCTCCTTCCCAACCCCCATGATTTCCGGTGGAAGCTGTTCTCGGAATCCACTTGAAACAGAGGGAAAAGTGGAATACAGTAGACCGTACTTAAGCGTTGATTTTATTGCGCGATTCTATTTTTCCTACAGCGCAGAAATTTCGTGGAATCTCAGGAGCCAGCAACTCAGGTGAATGGGGCTTCAAGAATAAACGGTTGGAGGACATTTCCGCTCGAAGTCGGAGAGGGGGACCCCTCGATTTCCTGTGGAACCGGCCATGAACGGCCCCTAGGTTCGAGTCGTGAGCGCCTCCATCGGAAGCCGCGGTTCGACACCCCCGGGAATGACCGGAAATCGTCGGGAAACATCATTATCCTTGCTCGCGCCTTAGTCCGAGACGCATGAAGAAGGTCGCACTTCTTTCACTCTCGGATGACACCTCGGAGATCAGAGCGCTGCTGGACACCCTGGGCGCTGAAGTGGTGAAGGGGTTCGTCCAGAAACGCGCTTATCCCCACAAAGTGAGCTTCCTCGGTCCTGGAAGGGTCGAGGAGGTCGAGGAGAGCCTCAAGGATCTTGAGGTGGACTTCATCGTCATCGATGGATCCCTCAAGCCATCTCAACACCACTTCCTTGAGATGAAGTTCCAGAAGGAGTGCGTGGATCGTCCAGGAGTCATCCTGAGGATTTTCGCCGACCACGCCCACACGCCCGAGGCCATCGCTCAAGTGACCTTGGCCGAGCTTCGATACGAGATGCCCTTCCTCAGGGAATGGGTCCACAAGGCAAAGAGCGGCGAGAGACCCGGGTTCTTGGCCGGCGGCGCATATGCCACAGATGTCTACTACGAGCACGCGAAAAGCCAGGCACGAAGGATAGAGCAATCACTTCATGAGATATCGAGACAGAGAGAGATCACGAGAATCAAGAGAAGAGAAGGAGGTTATTCACTCGTCTCACTCTCCGGTTACACGAACGCCGGCAAGTCCGCGCTAATGAACCGCCTATGCTCAGCAACGGTGGGGGTCGACCCCAAACTGTTCTCGACACTGGCCACCACGACCAGGAAGGTCGTCGGCGTGCACGGAAACGTCCTCATGAGCGACACCGTAGGATTCATCCGGGACCTCCCCCCTGAGCTGATCAAGGCATTCAACTCAACGCTCGAAGAAATCTACTTCGCTGATCTGATACTCCTGGTGTTCGATGTTAGCGAACCGACCCATCAGATCGAATCGAAGATCACGGACTCCCTCTCAATCCTGAGGTCACATGCGGAGGGCAGGGACATAGTCCTCGTAGGCAACAAAGTGGACCTCGTCTCTGACGAGCAACTGGAAAGGGTTCGGCGGGCATTGACCGGAAACGAGAACGCTCACGAAACGTATTTCGTCTCTGCACTGACTGGACAGGGACTGGATGCGCTGAAGGAGCGGATCGCGGCAATCCAGGACAGATCGTGTTCGGTCGAGGGGCTTCTCCCGCTCATGAACGAGTCATATGGCCTCCTCTCCCGGATCAGGAAGATTGCCGATGTGGTTCAGAGAGTGGGTCCAGGCGGCTTGGAGGCCACGGTCAGATGCAAGCCGGAGGACGTCGAGAAGATATCCGGCTGGTTGGAGAACCACGGGGCCAAGAATGTCGTGGTCAGGTGCGCCACAAGCGATGGCCCACAGGGATCAGAGCCTTCGAGTGGAAGAGAAGGGGCCCCCGTCTCAACTCGTTCCTAGGCTAGAGCCTGAACTCTTTCTTCTTCTCAAGGACCTGGTCTTCGAATCTTTGCGGCAGGACCCATGCGAGATACTCGATATCGTCGAGATTCCTTACGAACTTGGACCTGCTCGGTGTGTCTATGAGGCGTGCCAAGTCCCTCTTCTTCTTGATGTAGTCGTAAAGCCACCAGAGACAGACCACTAAGCCGATCGGACCCGCGACGACAAGGTAGGTGGCCCACGGTCCAAAAGGCTCCGCCAGATCCCCGAGGGCTCCGGTGCTCGACTTGAAGAAAGTGCCCGCGATGCCAGCGAGGGTCAGGAACCCGAACACGAGACTGAGCAGCACGCTCAGCTCAAACCTGTACTCAGTTAGGAAGGACTTTGACATGGCATGCCTGAGCCCGTTAAAACCGTTGCCAGTTAAAATGGTTTCCGTAATCCCATGGGATACTTGTACCCACATAGACCGAATATCGGCCCGTATCTCCTTCCGCCGTGTCTCTCCGTCTTCCTCGCGAGAAGGTGCTGGCCTGCCTCGCGGCTTCCTGTCTCGCCCTCTTGGCCTTCATCGGTGCAGCAAGCGAGCCTCCGGAGGTGCGCATACCTGATCTCGGCACGCTCGACGACGGAGCGGTCGTCCGAGTACGCGGAGTGGCCACCGACGTCTGGAGCTCGGATTCCGGGTCCCTGAGCCTCGTGCTGGCCGACATCATGACGGTCTCCACCGTGAAGGTGGTGTGCTCAATGGGGCGGATTGCGAGCCCGATCGAGGTCCACATCGGTGACGAACTCTCTGCGATGGGTCAGCTCGAGGTCGCAGGCGGCCGTCCTGTGATCTGGGCGAACGAGGACGATGTACGGCTCATCTCATTGTCGCGAGAAGTCCTGGACCTCCGATCCCTGTCTCTTTCGTGGGAGCTGTTTGTAGGCGATCGATTCGAGATCGAGGGAATCGTGATTGCCGGGGACGCAGGCTTCAGACTCGCGGGGTCAGACGGGGCATCGAGCATCTGCCTGACAACCTATGGCGTTGACTGTTCGAGATTCCTCGACAGGAGGGTTTTGGTGGATGCGGTACTTGAGCTGAAACCGCAGACGATGGAATTGGCGCTCGACGTCTACGAGATATCTCTGTGCTGAGAACGAAAACCCTTTCAGGGGGGCGCGCGATGGGCCAGTTGTGCCAGCGACTCTGCTAGCCTTCGATGACACCGATTCCCCGGAGGGGATGTGCACCACCTACCTCGCCCCACTCATGCTCAGAGCCCTCAGCGAGTACGACCTTCTGGGCCTTCCGAGGCTGGTGAGGCTCAACCCGAACATCCCCTGGAAGACTAGGGGGAACGCCGCCGTCTGTCTGCCGTTGGGTCACGGATCAGGTCCGAGCGAGCCGTGTGGACGCATCGGGGACAGAGAGGTCAGGTACTTCCACAGGGGGCGTCCCGCTGACCCACGATCCGTCCTCGACAAGGCGGCCGTTGTCCTCGAGAAGGTCTCGATGTTCGAGTGCGAGAAGACGAACCCTGGGATCGTCGCTTCTAACATTAAGCCTAGCCAGGGATTCTACTGGCGGGTCGTCCGGGAAATCGCCCGTATCC
>Ga0172364_10000105_pt1 | contig 47412 bp, 47 predicted proteins | sample LakKivSesite10cm_FD_114545 | JGI IMG/M metagenome (GOLD analysis project Ga0172364, IMG submission 114545) | Sediment microbial communities from Lake Kivu, Rwanda - Sediment site 10cm | ecosystem: Environmental > Aquatic > Freshwater > Lake > Sediment | place: Rwanda: Western Province, Lake...
TGAGCGGGCAGAAATTGTTTTTGGATTTCAAAAATCCCTTCAAAATCATTGCCAAAGCCAAGCCCGAGCGTAGCGAGGGCGAGGCAACAACCCTCAAAAACTATAAAATTGAAAATTGGCGGTGTATGTGGGTTAAGTGCCCACAGTATGCAAGCATTATAAGACTTTTTGAGGTCTCAAAACAGGATCGGATTTAAGGTATATGGGTCGCTATCCTAATTCCAGAATGCGACAAATAAGACAGTACTTAGGGCTTTTTGATTTCTTGGTTAAAAGTCGTTAAATACGGCCAGATCTTGTACTTCTCTAGTACCTTCTTTGGGTCATAAACCTCGTACCATGGGATCATACTAAAAGCGCCCTCCTTGCCCTCTATAGGTACGGAGACATATCTCAGTATTCTCTTAGGAGGTAGAACATCGGCATTTTCCTTCAATAAGATGACCTCAAAGCCGCTTTTTGGGACAATACGAGCCTTTAGGACGCCCTGTCGGATAAGCTTCCTGACGGTCGCTGCCTTTAGCTTGAAGTGACTATCTAACTCCCATGCGGCATACCAATCTTTATTGTTATAGCAGATCCTCCCGGGAATAATTTTCTTGTTCACCGCATCCTGGCACGCAAGGCACTTTTTGCCCCATTTGTCGTACCAAAGCTCTTCATCTTTGATCTGAGCATGGCAAATACCGCAGTTATAGGTTTCGCCATTCATCAAAGAGAACCCTTTTGGGTGATCTTTCAGCTTCTCCTTCAACCTTAATTCGGCAACGTGGCTATCAAACAGAATTTCAAATAAGCCCACTAAACGCTCGCCGGCATCGCGCGCTTCTTCGGGAGAAATATCTTTGCCGTATTTCTTCTTATAAATCTCCTGAAACTCTTTGATAGCTTTATCGGATAAAGACATAGTTCGTGTTTATTTATCAAGCCTTTTCGTTATTGATTTTGATATATAATAATAACCAGATATGTGTTAGTAAAATAAATTTTCCTTACAGAATGACAGGCGAGCAATTTATTGAAGAATGTAATAAAACCCCGATTCTTGCACAATACCGTAAAACACACGGACCACTTACCGTTCATAGTCTTGAGGATAATGGATTTATAAAAGAAAGCTACGAAATTAAAGACATCCTCGCATTTCGAGATGTATTAGAACTATTCCAGCCACCCCAAGAACCAAATGACTTGGGGATAGTTCTAAATGCAGGACGAGCAGGAAAAGATCTTGCCCACCAGCGCTTAATCAGGACTGCTAAAAATCAGGAGATTATTGAAAAATGTCGCCTTCAACTTCGTATGCCACATACTAATCGAGGATTTAGGATCGAAAAAGAAAGAAACATTCCTTCTTTAGTAGAAAGCTTTACAAACATGGAATTTGATTTCAGTCCCGAATTCGAAAGATGGTTCTTTGACGGACGTAAAGCTTCCGAAATTGGTTTTGATGAATGGGAAACTATATCGGCACGGCTAGTGGATGAGATGGATGGAGAAATAAGAAAAGTACTTGCTGCGTGGAAATTGTCAAAACGATACTTTATCGCAATTCGGGAACTTGTGCTTTTTAATCGCATCATTCCGGCAGCTGCAGGGCTTTCAATAGGATACTTATATGATGCAAGTGATCCGAGGGTATCTATAACATTTGATGTAGATATTCCTAAACACGAAATTATTAGTTTTATAAACAAGGACCCCTATCATTTTATAAACCAAAAGAAAGCAAAAACGGCACTTATTAAGACAAGGCTTCCGAGGAAGGATCAGAAAGAGACTGTACAAATAATTGAAACATACAATCGCTACAAGCGAGATGGGAAAACAGACCGGGACATTTTTAAGATCATCCGAAGTAAATACAGATTTACGGAGGATCTTTCAGATTCGGCTATTAGGAAAAGGGTAAAATAAGACCCTATTTTACCCTAATCTCACAGTGTTTAGGGTGAATTTTCGTGTTTTATAACTGGAGTGTGCCCACAACCACAGAAGTCGAAATGCGGCGGGCAAATAACAATAAACACGAAAATGGATAAAAACATACAAATCGTTGAAGTTCCGATTAATGAACTTCGAGCGTCAGAGTATAACCCAAGAAAGCACTCCAAAGAGCAAGCCGATCAGCTTAAAGAATCTATCAGGCGATTCGGTATGGTTGATCCGGTAATATGCAACAACACACCTGAAAGGAAGAATGTGATTATCGGTGGTCATTTCAGAGTCGAAATAGCTAAGGAGTTAAAGATGGCCACGGTACCAGTTGTCTATATTCAAATCGCCGATTTAACCAAAGAGAAAGAACTCAATATTCGTCTTAATAAAAACACCGGAGAATTTGATTTAGATCTCTTGGCCGAGTTCGATGAAAAATTTTTGGCTGATATTGGCTTTGATAGCGAAAACCTAGATGACATCTTCCCCTCAGAAGAGAACGTGGAACAATTTGATCTTGAGAAAGAGCTTGAAAAGTTAAATATCCAAAACATTACGGTACAGAAGGGAGATATCTATGAACTGGATGGATCGCGAATTATGTGTGGTGATTCTACTGTCGAGTCCGAGATGATAAAGCTCATGGGAGACGACAGGGCCGATATGTGTCTGACAGATCCGCCGTATATCCTTGATTACTTAAAAGGAAAAACTAAACAGAAAGATGGCGTGACTACGGGTTTCGGCGCAAAGAAGAATCGAAGGTATTTAGAGACTGATGTTCTACCGGATAATTTTACCGAACTATGGATGGGTAATATCAGTAAGGTAGCCAAAGAAAACTTTGCGATTATCGTATATGAAAACTGGAAGAACATCCGAACCATATGGGATGAGATGGAAAAACACTGGAAGGTTAAAAATATGATCGTCTGGCATCTACCTAACAGAGTGCAGGGATTCTCAGCCAAATACCGATTCTTCAACAAGCATGATATCGCCATGGTTGGCGCTACTGACGGAATAGAACTTAACAACGAAGATGAGGGCAAACTTCTGGAAAATGATTATGAAACAGCTCTATACGCTATCAGTGGCAAACCTCATTGGGAATCATATGAAAAGGGCAAAAAGATATGCCCAACGGACTTTATCGAGTTCAAAGCGGCTGACGAGAAGTCTTCGGGACAAGGGGTGATATTCGGGACTAAGCCCACCGAGATTCTAATTCCATACATCAAGGTACTAACCAAGCGTGGTGACCTAATTGTTGAGCCGTTCGGCGGGAGCGGATCGACGCTTATAGCTTCGATCAAGATGAATCGCAGATGTTATCTTATGGAAAAGTCTCCCGTTTACACCGAAGTTATACTTAAGCGCTGGGAAAAAGAAACGGGTCGAAAACCGATAAAGATAAACTAGTATGATATCCGGCAAGACAAAGAAAGAGCTTCTTGATGAAATTCGAAAGTTCGGGAACGTGTATTTGTCTTGCCTAAAAATCGGAGTAGACAGAGCCACTTATTATCGATGGAAGAAAACAGACGATGAGTTCAAGGGAAAAGCCTGTGAGGCCGAAAGGATAGGGCGGGAGAATATATGCGATGTGGCTAGCCATGCCCTTATGCAGAATGTGAAGAATAGAGACCAAAGAGCGATAGAGTATGTTTTAAACCATAATTCGGAGAAGTATAAACAGAAACAAGCCAGCCAGGTTGTTATCGTCCACAAAAAAGAACTACCGCCAATCGTTGAGCAAAAAACACTAGAAGATTTTATAGATGATTTCGAAAAATATTCACACGAGAAGACTCTAACACTTAGGAAAGACTTAACGATGTTTGGCAAAGAAATACCGAATAAACCGGACGGTAGCCCTATAGAGGATCATGAGCTATCAGGCTATGAAGGTTATATCAGGGATTGGCAGAGACACAGGAGGGTTAATAAAGAGAGTATCGACGCGACGGACATTGCGAGTTTAAGGTTCGAAAATAGCACGTCTTCAGAGATGCCTCTAAGGGAGGAAACTTATTTAGATAGATCAAACACAGAGGCCGCAACTCTAAACAATATGCTAGATACGAAACATGAGCCACCTACAAATTAGCAATTGGCCTCTTGAGGTTCTTAATTCTCTGCTTGAACTCTTTCTCTATATCGAATGAATTTATAGATCTCCTGAAGAAAAAGCATTGGGGCCTATTCTCCCTTGGCACAACATAATCTATCAAACTCTTCCCGTCCGGAGTACCACAATGCACCTGATGCACGAATTCCTTTCCGTATTTTTGTGGATCGTTAAATTCGCAATAATACAGAAATTCATCGGTGTTGAGCTGGAACGTGTGTGAGTCACCGTGGCCCATAAAATACACTTCCTTTATGTTCTTATTGCTCATAATGCTTTCTACATCGGTAAGGGTGGCGTCGGGATAGAAAGAAAACTCCTGCTTCTTTGCTTCCAGATATAAAACAAGAGATTTAACTTCACTCTTCAGGAAATTTTGCCTAAGCCAAGCATCAAGCTTAAACCAATCGTAACGCCCTAGAATAATCACTGATTCAGCCGGAACGTTCTGCTTAAATTTTTTAAGATATCTGCGGAGCCGATAGTTTTCAACCGGCAACCAGGCGGCAATAATAGGAGAAAAGAAAAATATAATAAATCTTTCTCTGAAATAGTAGATTCCGTACAACACCACAAAGATTAAATGAAAAATTAGAACAGAAAACCACCCATATCCTTTCAGGATTAAATAAACCAATATTCCTACATAAAGAAAGAATTGTATTAATCCAGTTTCAACTTGTTTTATTGGGTTAGGCAGTCGTTTAATCATTTTAGTAGAAAGATACGCCGCTCTTTTTTAAGTCACTTCGAATGGTGGCGTAGTCAGGTATTAATTTAGAGACTAAAGCCCAGAATTTTTTAGAATGATTAAACTCCCTAAGATGGCAAAGCTCATGGGCAACGATATAATCCTGAACTCGTTCCGGCAGGAAGATAATCTTGTAGTTGAAATTAAGATTTCCTTTGCGTGAACAGCTTCCCCAACGAGTCTTTTGGTTCTTTATATTTATTTTATTGAAATCATAGTTAAGGAGATTGCTCAGATAGCTGACTTTTTTCTGAACGATGGTAAGCGCTTGATCTTTGTATCTCAAATAATCATCTTGGCTATAGCGTGCAACCGGACGTCCCTTAAATTGCTTGAAAAAGTTAATTTTGGAAAATAGCCAATCAGATTTTTCCCTTATGAATTTCTCAGCGACTGTTTCCTTGAGATCGTGTGGTGTAGTTACTACTATCGTTCCGTCACAATACACCGCAAGTCTCATTCGTCTAGCACGCCTACTTTTACGGAGAGTATAGGATACTGTTTGATTTTGTAGTTTGATTTTATTCATATCAGAACCTTTTTATGATTATATCAACCAATCTATTCAAGAATTTCGGAAAATCATTCACGGTAAAGCGCCCTTTATAATCCTTAAGGATCAATTCCTGTAACGTTTGCTTGATATCTTTCACAAACGCGTCTCGCTTGGAGGATTCTTGCCATCCCTCATCAAGGTCGTCTTCAACGCGAATGCGCAATTCCTTTACAAATTCCTTAATCACATCCTCTTTCCCTGGCTCAATAAATTCTTGAGAGATTACATATAGCGCATACTCTTTTAAATCTAAGCCTAAATCTTTTGCCTCGTTTCCTTTTGATCTAATATCCTTCATTAATTCCTCGTACCGACGAATGCGCTCGGCAAGATCAATCTGATTCTGTTCAAATTCTCTACGAATAGCCAAAAGTCGTTCGCTGAATTTCTGATAGGAGGGATTTTCATCAAGATTAATTGAAATCTCCTGCTTGAGCATTTTCTCAAGATTCAAAGCCTTCTCTTCTTCATCCATCCCTTTCAAACGCTCAAGGGTATAAAGATCATTTACGCGAAGTTCTCGGAAGTTCTTGGTGATTCCTTCGTAATCAATGATGTTACTTTTTTGTATGAGTTCTTTAACTTTCTCGCCATATTCTTCGAGTAGATATCTGTCGTCTTCGCTTCGGGATTCTTTCAAAAACGCCAAATAGAAGCTTGTCACCCATTCGAAAGAACGGACATACTCTTTTAGAAATGGATCGGGCGATAGAAACTCAAACAAGCTCTTTAGTTTCGTGTATTTTTCAAGAAAGTATTTCTGTTTATCTTGGTTATCGATAAAAATCTTTAGACATCGGCGAAGATTATCCATTGATGGATCTTCAATGTTTACCCCAGTAAATATCTTCATCACGTCGCTTAAGATATCGGTAAATCTTTCTTTAACCCTTTCGATATCAATCATCGCCGAGTCTATAATGCTCTCGTCAAAGTCAAGTGCATCGTACAGATTGCGGGTAATTCCGTAGTAGTCGATTATCTTTCCGTAATCTTTGTTAGTATATACACGGTTTGTGCGAGCAATGGCCTGAAGCAAATTATGATCGCGCAGAGGTTTATCGAGATACATAACCTGCTCAATGGGCGCATCGAAACCGGTGAGCAACATGTCGCAAACCAACAGGAACCTCAAAGGCGACTTTGGGTCTTTAAAACGTTCAATAATTTGCTCCCGTTCGCGCTTGCTTGTGTTGTAAATTTTCAAATCATCTGCGTCACTATTAGGATCCCCAGGCGAATATACTACCGCAGACCATTCTTCAGGAATAAGTTTATCGAGAAGTTTTTTGTAATTCGCTACCGCCTCACGGTCATATGCTACAACCTGTGCCTTAAAGCCATTCGGCTCTACATAAAGCTTATAATGCTCGACAATATCTCTCGCGACTGCTTCCATTCGTTTTGGCAGCTTTACTAAAGCTTCTTTCTTTCCATATTTTTTTACCAATTCCGCCTTCTGTTTGTCCGATAAGTTTCCAGCAATCTCCTCGAATTTTTCATCAAGCTTCTGATCATCAATAGAAAACTTAGAAAGTCGGGCCTCGTAGGTCACTGGTATTGTAGCCCCATCATCAATGGATTGCTGAATGGAATAGTAATCAAGGTAGCGTTTTCCTTCACCCTCGTAATTCCGGAAAGTATTCGTGTGGGTTTTATCTACGGGCGTTCCAGTAAATCCAAAGAAGAATGCTTTCTTAAATGCGTTCCGCATATTGATGCCGGAAATACCCTCGTTTCCTCTATGAGCCTCATCAGCCAGAATAATCACATTCTCGTCTAAATTTTCTACTTTGCTACCAAGCTCAGAGAATTTTTGAATGGTCGTAACGAATATGCCACTTATGGGCGACTGGATCTTGTCTTCGAGATCCTTTCGGGAAATGGCTCTTTCAACATTTTTCCCGCCAGCATTAGTAAAGGTCTCGAATATTTGGTCATCCAAGTCAACACGATCAACCAAAATAAACACCTTCGGGTTTGCGAGTTGCTTATTGAAACGCAACTTCCACGCCGTGAAAAACATGGTGAGCGTCTTGCCGGATCCTTGGGTATGCCAAATGAGTCCTTGCCGTTTCTCTTTTGTAAGCACGCGCTCAACGATTTTATTTGCTGCTCGCATTTGCTGATAGCGAGCCATTTTCTTAACCAGTTTATCCTTCTCTTTTTCAAAAAGAATAAAATTTTGAACAATATCTAAAAAGCACTCCTTCGAAAGCAAGGAAAACAGGGTCATCTCAAGCTCGCCGCCAAGCTCTTTTTCTATGTCTTCGTCTCGCCATTGCAAAAAATACTGCTTTGGCGCACCGGTAGTTCCGTATACCGTTTTCAGCCCATCGCTCGCGATATTAAAGCAGTTTGGAATGAACAGTTTTCGGGCAACCTTCTCGTAGCGTTTGATTTGATCAATGCCATTTTCAAAAGTTACCGATTCCGAAGCGGTCGGGCTCTTGGCCTCAATATCCACTAACGGCAAACCATTCACAAAAATCATTATGTCCGGGCGGATATTCTCGGTGTCTCCTTCAAAATAAAACTGGTTAGTGACAACAAACTGATTATTTTCCGGAGTATCAAAATCGACAATTTTATAATCCCGAAAAAGGCCAGTGGCCGGATCCTTTAGATTGATACCATTCCGTATCGCATCAAGTGAATCTCTATTCGAGTCTATTTTATTTACCTCACGCAAAACACTTTTTGCCTCAGCTTCGTCCACATTGTTAATGCGCTTCACAGCATCAAGAACTTGCGACTTAATAATGTATTCGCTTTCAAGATCGCGAAGCTTCGCGAAATCTTCCGGTTTTATATATTCAAAGCCGAGCTTATCTTTAATAAACTTGATAATGTAATTTTCTACCGTCAATTGTTCGTTGAATTTCATATGTTTTTGTCTATATATCGCATCAAAAGGCCTACTTGATATATTAAGAACTCATTCTCTAAATCATTAATATTGCCATCGTTATGTTTACTGTTTTTATTAAAATATTGGTCTGTATAATTAAAAATTGAGCTGACTATGTTTCTGATTTGCGAATCACGTCCGTCTGATTTTAATTTAGTTTGTAATTCAGCGATATTTGCATTTAACCCTTTTGAATTTTTAAGCTTGTATTTTAAAAATTCTTCAAGTGATCGCCTCAAACTCTCAGCTGACTTTATATGTTTTTTGGCTTGATAAAATTGTAAGGCTTGAATAAAGTGCTCAGCGCTTTCTTTATTTAAAAATGAGAGAGGTAAATCAACCAATTCTTCATCTAAAGCTTTTTCTCCTTTTGGATATAAAATAACTTCTCCGTCTGTTGCTGTAATTGAGACATTTATATCCGAAAGATCAATAGCTTTAGATACTTCTCTAAAAAGAATGTTTCTACTATATGTATAATTATGGCTATATCCCATTACTGATGTAATGTCTAAGGAAAATATGAGTTCAATTAATCTATAAAACTCTCTTTCATCGGTTTCTCCTTTCAAACGATCTATTACATTAGTACTCCAAGAATAACTTCCGTATGGCTGTGAGTGCCAAACCTCCTTAATGCCATAGTACTGACAAAAAGCGGCGATGCTTTCTTTTGTAAGATGTTCATCTATATCTTCAAAAATATTTAATATTCTTGTTTTGAATTTAGAAAAAGCCTCCTCATATGAATCAGTTGAGGTTACATTCCATCTCTTATTAAACTTTCCCATACTTTCTTTTAAGCTCATATTTTTACTCTTTTATTTCCACTCAATAAATCCTGCATCAGACCTTTTTTAAGGAGAGTAAGCTTTTCTTTTAACTTCTTATTTACCGAAATCTTCTTATCGACAGCAGAAAGTATTTCAATAATAATTTTTTGTTCCGGAATTGGTGGCACTGGAATATCAAAGTCTCTAATCTCCTCTAGGTGAAGATTTGTAACCGTGCCTTGTTTACTTCTTTTCCTAACTTGACTCAAAATGAAATCCGATCGAAGAATCTCACAAAGATACTCTGATAATATTTCTTTTGGTTCTGGCTTTATCAGACATAAACTCACAAAAATGCTAAACTCTCGGTCCCAATCTATCACCTTGGTAATACCAATCGTTCCATTCTTAGAAAGCAACACATCTCCTCTCTGTGGGTTACATCGTTTTATTAATTCAGCATGCTCTTCCAGAGAAATGTATTTGACATTTGACCATTCAATATTCTCAGTCTGGATGTCGGTTACTCTCAAAAATGGGGTTCCTTCTTCTGTATAGTTTGGCGTTCTATGAGTACCATCAGTAATCTGCTTTGTGATTTTACTCAACTTTTTAAAATTCCACTCCGTTGGAATTTCGCCTATTTCTGCCTTCTTAAATTTTATATGCCCAATCCCACGAGTAAAAAGCTGTTGCATCAATCCACGCTTGAGCTTTTCTGTTGCTTTAATCACTTCCTGTGTCTTTGCAATATCCTCATCCACCATCCCTAAAATCTCAGCGATTTTCTGTTGCTCTTTGATCGACTCGGGAATAATAACTTCTAGTTCTCTAACAATCTGAGATGTTAAATTTTTCTGCGTGGTCTCTTTGAAGTGTTTCCTGAGACTCGACTTGATTGAAAGTAAATACTGATACAAATAATCGCGAGAGGCTTTTTTCTCGTCTACAACAATACCCATTATTGCTTGATTGGTGGCAACATCAATTGAATTGATAGAAACTTCACCGACAGTCGCATAAATCGAATACAAAATTGAGTCTTTCGGAACTAACCAAGCACTACTATTTTTAAGACCTTCTTCGGAAATATGGCTATTGGTAGATGCGACATGTTTTCCGCTCGTAGTCATGTCGTCAATTTTTACAAAAGGAATTTCACCTTCATAAAAACTTTTATTTGTTGATGTGGGGGTTCCACCCGTCTTTAATTTTGTAGCCAAAGAACCCAGAGATGTAAGCCTCCATCCGCTCGGAATATTCTGTTGTAATTTTTGAGTTTCCATGAATCTATAGGTTCAAAATAGAACCGCCAAAACTTGAGTCTTGGCAATCATCACATCTATTTGGATCCCTCCTTATTGTAAGGGAATGAAGATTTATTGGACGGCCACACTTTTCACATTTTTGTTCTCTAAGAGAAGACGCAAAAACTCCATCATCTATGTTAACCGATGCAATACTAAGCGGTTCGTTCAATATACTACTCGCATTCCAAACGAGACCATGCGTTGTCTGAAGTCCATTTCTTTTTATTTCCTTAATTTGTTTTTCAAGATCGCCAATCTTTTCCTTTAATTTTATTTCGATTTTTTTGTCTTTGGTAGAAGCTAGTTCTTTTCGCTTTTCTAAAATTTCAACCATTACAGATTGAGCGACTTCTTTGTACTTTTTTTCTATTTCTGCGGCCTTTTCGCTTTTTTCTTTTAATTCAGGAATAATGTCGACCCAATCCTCAACCCCAGCGGAGATATTTAAATCAGCGGTTGCAATATGGCGATTAATTTCTTCAAGTGTCCGCTTATCTTCTTGTTTCTTTGCGTGCTTAGAAAAATCAGACACCCACAGCTCTATGTTTCTTAATTGTGTTCTAATTCCTTGAAGATTTCGTAAAGCGGAACGGCCCTTTTTCTCGAGTATGTTTTTCCCCGACACTTTGTCATATTCGTCTTTAAAAAATGCACCGGCAACACCACCGAAGATACTACCAATGATGGTCATCGTATTCGAGAATGGTATATTTGTTCTGTAAAAAATAGATAAATACAAGGCAAAACAAGTAATCCCGGCTGATATAAAGAATCCTGGGCTAAAAACAATTGCCAACATTGACGACCAACTTTCTAGAAATTTCGAATTTATAAATTTATTCCACATATTAGTAATTTAATTCCTTCAAATATCCCTCGACCTTCTTATCAACCACGTCACGTTCTTTCTCAATATTTTTTACTTCAGCCCAAACGGTCTTCACGTCTACCACTTCCTCCTCATCGCCGTTTTCTACATAGCGGCGCACGTTGAGGTTGAACTCGTTTTCTTTCAGCTCTTTAATGTTTACCACGCGAGCATATTTCTCGATATCTCGGTAGTTCTCAAACGCAGAAACTATCTTTTCAATATCTTTCTTGCGAAGGCGATTCTGATTTTTGCCTTCTTCATAGTCCCGTTCGGCGTCAATAATGAGTATTTTATTCTTATGGTTTTCCGGCTTGTTTTTATTAAATATTACAATCGCCGCAGGAATACCTGTGCCGTAGAAAAGCTTCGCAGGGAGGGCGATAATGGATTCAATCAAGTCATTTTTAATAAGTTGCTCACGAATGCGACCCTCTGCTCCGCCACGGAAAAGCACGCCGTGTGGAAGAACGATACCTGCGCGACCGTTTTCGTTCATTGATCGCACCATATGAAGCACGAAGGCGTAATCAGCTTTTTTAGCCGGAGGCATTTCATATCCTGCCACGCGTCCATGTTTGTCGTGTTTAAAAATTTCATATTCCCACTCGCTTATAGAGTAGGGTGGGTTTGCTACGCAGATGTCGAAGGTTTTAAGTGAACCATCTGAGTTGAGAAACTTAGGATCGGCGAGAGTGTCGCCGCGTTGAATATCAGCACTATCAAGTCCGTGAAGAAACATGTTAATTTTCGCAATCGCATATGTCCCGATATTTATTTCCTGCCCATAAAGATATAAGGAATGAGCTTTTTTATCACCAGCTTCATTTTTAAGATGGTGGTACGCCTCTAAGAGAAATCCTCCGGATCCTACGGTCATATCATATATATGATCTTTCTCGTGAGGCTTTAAGATGCTAATAATTACACGCTCGACTTCGCGCGGCGTGTAGAACTCCCCGCCTTTTTTACCTGCATCTGCTGCAAATTGCTCAATGAGATATTCATATGCGTCTCCGAGGAGATCGGAATTAATATAATTATCTCCAAAATTATGCTGTGAAAAGTGATTTATAAGACGCTGTAGTGTTTCGTTCGGAAACTTATCCTTATTAGCAAAATCGAGATCGTCAAAAATCTTGTCGAGCTTGGGGCTGTTTGCGTTGGTTAACTTATCAAAAATCTCATTGAGTTTGTAACCGATTCCTTCGGCTTGTTTTTGAATTACTTCCCATCGGCAATCTTTTGGAACTTGGAAACGGTGATTGTAGTCTGCGCGAGCAACTTCTTCGTTATGATATTCTTCAAGAACCTTTTTATATTCCTCATCCCACATATCACTAATGCGCTTGTAGAATAGGAGCCCGAATATATATTTTTTATAATCTGAGCTGTCGATCTTTCCTCGTAGAATATCGGCGCTTTTCCAAAGGAATTGCTTGAGCTGAGCTAAATTCATCTTCCCCTGATCATCCGTTAAAGGAACGCCAAGATCTTTAATGATACTTTTATCATTAGCAATTCGCTCAATATCTTCCGGTCTGTATTTACGATCTTTGCGGGGGCCTACTCTAAGCGGGGTAATGAGTCCTTTTTTCTCCCAATTACGGAGAGTATCTCTGTTTATACCAAAAATTTTGGCAACTTCGCCGATAGAGAGTAGATCCTTGCTGTTTGATATTTCTGTCATTTTTCCCATGTTAACATAGGTGCTATTTATGTGTCAAGTATTTACGTAAATTCACAACTCTTCATAGGTCTAGCTATTGTTTGGCCGCCTACTTGGGACGCTCTGGACTCCCTCTGGGATCGGCGTCATTCATTGGATATATGAAAATAACAGCCCCAAAGGGCTATGAGGTGGCTCAAATACAGCCTCAGGCGGTAAAAGCCAGATATTGTCTATATGCCCGTAAGTCAACGGAATCCGAAGAAAGACAGGTGCTCTCCATAGATTCGCAGATAAAAGAGATGCTTCAGCTCGCTGAAAGGGAGAATCTGGAGGTGGTTTGCATGAAGCGAGAAAGCCATTCGGCCAAAGAAACTGGACAACGGCTAGTCTTTAACGAGATTATCGAGGAGATAAGGGCTGGTAAATATAACGGCATCTTAACTTGGGCGCCGGATCGCATTAGCAGGAATGCCGGGGATCTTGGGAAAATTGTGGATTTGATGGACTCAGGCGCGCTTTTAGAAATTCGGACTTTCGGACAGAGATTCAGTAATAACCCCAATGAGAAATTCTTGTTGATGATTCTTGGGAGTCAGGCGAAGCTTGAAAATGACAACAGAGGCGTAAATGTAAAAAGAGGTCTGAGGACAAGATGCGAGATGGGGCTATGGGCGGGACCAGCCCCACTCGGGTATTTGAATCAGAATAGAATGGATAAAAAATGCCAAGTGATAATTGACCCGCTTAGAGCCCCGGCAATTAAGAAGATGTTCGAGAAAGTAGCATACGAAAGATATTCGGGTAGAAAATTATATAACTGGCTAAAGTTTGAGCTGAATTTCTATACGAGAGGCAACAAGCCGTTAACGCTCAGCGGTATATACCGAATACTCGATAACCAGTTTTACTACGGAATATTTGAACGCCCGAAAGGCAGCGGTAATTGGTATAAAGGACAACACGAGCCGATTATAACAGAAGAACTATTTGAAAAAGCTCAAGCGCAATTAAAGCGGGACAACATACAGCGGGAGAATAAAGAATTCGCATTTACCAAACTGTTTACTTGCGGATACTGCGGTAGCGGAATATCGGCCGAAGAAAAATGGAAACAACTGAAAGACGGCACGCATGCAAAATATATCTATTACTCATGTAGCAGGGCGAGAGATAGAAACTGCAAAAATCACTACATAAGAGAAGAGGATTTGATAACTGAATTGCTGAAGATATTAGACAAGGTAAATATCAACGAATTGGGAATGCGACAAAAACTGGAGGATGAAATAGCGAGATTTAACATTTTTCAGAGATCAGTATTAGGTGCAACGGAAAAGATTAAAAACAACCAGGATACTGATATACGAAACTTTGCCAAATATATTTTGAAAGAGGGTGCGGTTGGCGAGAAGAGAGAATTACTGGCTAATCTAAGAAGTAGAATCGTGTATAAAGATAAAACATTAAGCCTAATTAACTAGTTACATTAATAGTAGGTTCTTCGTTCATTGTTAATTCTATAAATAATGACGTGTTCTCTCTTGCCTGGTTAGTCAATAAGTTTGCTTCATTAAACAGATAATTAAGATCACTATTTTTTTCAGTTTCGTCTTTTGAATACAATTCCATATATTTTTCAGCATAAGGGCCACCATGAACAAATGACGATAATGTTGAATAGTATTGGGAGTATTTATTAAAAAAATCTTCTGATATCGTCCGTATCTTTTTATTTTTTCCAATGCCTTTTTTAAGGTAAAAAAGAATATTATTGATTTTAAACTTTTGTGCTATTTTGTCTAAACCTTTATCTTGATCACCATCTAAACTCCAAATAGATTCTTTTCCAGTCAGTTTTTTATTCAGTGAGATATTACTTCTTAAAAAACATAGGTCTTCGTGACCATTTAATTTTCCATAATATTCAATTCCAACATCATCATTGCCTTCTCTTAAAGCTCTAGAGTAGATATAAAGATGTTTGAAATAGTGTTCAATTAACGCCCTAAAAAGCACGCAGAGAGAATAATAATCTCCTGTTTCTTTACAGAGATTAATAGAGTTGCTGAGGTACTGTAATTTTAAAGAATATTTTGTTAAAGCTTTGGCGCTTCTAGGAAACTTACTTTTTGTAAAATTCTTAGAATTAGATTCCATCTCTTTTATGATTGGAATATTTTTTACTACCTCGTCTAGATTATTATCTTCTTCCAAGATTACATCTTAACAAAAAACAGCAAATTAATCTGCTGTTCTAAGCTACATGAGTCGCATCACCTGCATAGGTAAGCGGGTTGACTCCGATAATAAATTGTTTCTGCGGAGAGGCAGGGATTCGAACCCTGGAAGCCCTTGCGAGCTTAACACGTTAGCACCGTGTCCCATTCGACCGCTCTGGCACCTCTCCGTGCCAATAAAATTTACTATTAAAAGACCTTGTTTACAACACGCGAAAAAATTTAAGCCCTTCGTAAAGAAGGGCTTTTCCTTTGTTTTAGTCGTCATCATCCTCGTCTGTTCCGGGGCGGAAAATCTTGATGATAAGATTGAACACTCCAAGCGCAACCATCACCAAGCCGATTTTCACGCCCACCGACGCTCCGGTTCGGATTGAATCCATCGTTTCCTGGGAAACGTACAGATAAAAAGTGTTCGCGAACTCAAAGAGTTCATCAAACAGTCTTCCGAACAGTTTGGAGAGGACAATAAGTCCCGCTCCGGCGGCCGGTAATGTAATGTACGACAAACTTAACGATTTCCACCAGGCAACGGTGTAATCGTCTTTCTCTCTTGGAAGCAGCGGACGCACCACCATGTTTCCGCTTTTCTTTGGCTCGAACATTGATTGGTTCATAAGCCTTGGCCTCCTTTAAAAATTTTGATGTGCTGGTTGCGTTATGCCATTTTGGCGTCAATCAGTCAAGGAGGGGTTATTCCCTTCGCCCGCGAGTCACGAAAGTGCTAAATTAAGTTTATGAAAGGATATGTATCAAATATAGAAAAAGAGGCTCTTGAGAATGGGAACTTCCGCAAAGTTCTCTACACGGCGAAACACAGCCAGCTCGTGGTGATGGCGCTGCCGCCGAAGGAAGAAATCGGCGCTGAAACCCATGACGACCGAGACCAGTTCTTCCGCGTTGAAGCCGGTAAGGGTTTGGCGGTTTTAGACGGAGTGGAGCACGTGATTGAAGACGGTTCGGCGATAGTGATTCCCGCCGGAACCCTTCACAACATCGTGAACACCTCGGAAACAGAAGCGCTCAAGGTTTACACCATTTACTCCCCCGCCGAACACAAAGACGGCACGATTCATCCGACTAAAGCGGATGCGATGGCGAACGAAGAACATTTTGACGGCGTCACCACCGAGTAACGACTGAAATAAAAATCCCCTCAGCCGAGGGGATTTTTATTTTTGGCGGATTTATTTTTCGGAAAGCAGGACTACTTCGTCGAGCATTGTCTTTACCCGGCTGTCATACGACTTGTCCTTTATGCCGCTTTCGCCGAAGAGTTCGGCAGCCGAACCGAAGAACACCGACTCTCTCGCTATTTTCATCCTAAGCTCCGAAAGCACGGGCTTCAGCTGCTCAACGACTCTGGCTCCCCCGAACGGCCCCATGGATACCCCGCAAAGTCCGACCGACTTGTAAAAATATTCCCCGTAAGCGGTATCCAGAAGGATTTTGAGTTCTCCGGGATAACCGTGATTGTATTCCGGCGTCACGATTATTATCGCGTCCGCTTCTTTTATCTTTTTTCTGTACGCGTCTCCTCTTGGAGATTCCCTATCCGTAAACAGGAATTTATAATTCCTCGGGTCTATTATTTCCGTCTTATGCCCCGATTCAGCCGCGATTTTTTTGACGTACTCCGCCGCTTTTTCGGAAACCCTCCCTTCCCGTCCGGTCCCCAATATTATCGGAATGTTCATGGGAATTATTATAACAATTTCCGGTTGACCAATCCTCCCGAAATTGTTATCCTCTTCCCGCAAGAAAGTAAGAAAGGAAGTGCGGTTCTTTGAAAAGTTTAAAAGAAGAAGTTGTGGCAAAAACGGCTGTGGTTCTCATCTCGGACGGTTGCAATAGCAACATCTTGGTAAACGCCTGGGAAAAGTCCAAAAGCCGGCAGCTGGTCAGAAAAATCACCGATCGGAAAATTGAAGGAAGAATAGTTAATTTCAAAAGAGGGTACGTACGGGATAAAGACAAATCCGGAGGAATCCGGATAATAGATTTCTTTTGCGTGGAAAGCGCGCGTTTAAGTAGTTTTCCTTCAGCATTTATCGGAATTTACGAAGACTTGAAAGAAGAGCCTCCCACCATCTGCATGGTGGTTGCCCGCGTATTTGTGGCAAACGCTCTTCGCAAACACAACTGGATTGATTGCGACGACCGGAATATCCGCCAGGGAAAATTTCTGAAACTCGGAGCGGAATGCCGCGCGAATACGGCGTTCTTTTTCAGTAAAGACAACTCCTATCTGGACGTGTACGTTTCCAAAATACTGCAGGCTCTGGAACGCCAGGCGTCATAATCCTTGACCCCGCTCCGCCCACTCGGCGGAAAGCGGGGTTTTTGTTGACTCGGACCGCCGATTTTCATAGAGTTCTCTTACTTCGGAAACGGAGCATTTTAAGGAAGGAGGTCTTTAAAATTGGAAAGAGTTAAATTGATTTTCGCGCTCGGCGAAAACGTGATGTCTTTCATTGAAGATTCATGGCCCGGAAAAACCAGCCACTATGTCCGAAAGAGAGAAGGAGTGGAATTCCCCATTAAGGGAAATAGGAGCGTGTCGCTCGTTATTCAGACGAAAGACGAACGCCATGACGCCGTTCTCGTGGGAATACCGGAACTCGCGTCGGCGGAATACGTTTCCGCCCTCACGGATCACGCCATGGACAAGTGTTCAGGCGACCAAGTGCTGCTTGTTGGAACAGCCAAGACAATGAAAGCTTTCCTGCCGAGAGAACCGAGAATCGGTTCCCGTTATCAGCCGATCATCGGCATTCCGGGGGTCAACTGGGGAATCCTTATAAGAAGAAGGGAAGAAGGGATCCTCTGTGATGACCATTCGTGCAAATCAGCGTGTTTCACGAACGAACTCGTATCGCTCGTTTGGAACCTTGAACGCGAATTGCGCGAAGGGGGTAAACTCCGCTCGGCAAAAAGCCAGTACGAGGGAACCTGGCGCGACCCATGGGACACTCCGTATCGTTGCAAAATGGAATGTTCCGCCTGCGCGATCCATCGCGGCCGCCCGGCAACAAAGTACCCTTAAAACTTAAACCCGCCTTTATGCAAGGCGGGTTTTTATTGATTTGAGCTCTTTTTGGAGATACACTCGTTATTAGCTTATCCGGGTCGCCCTCGTATCTATTCCCTCTAAAAGTCGTGAATGATATGCGAGAGTCGCTTGGCTACGCCCTCGTCGTTCAACGGACCCGTCTCGGTGAACGAGCCGAGGTTAAAGTAGCTGTCTTTAAAATTGCCGCAAGACAAAAGCACGGCTAATATCACATATTGCCCTCGTCGTTCAACGGATAGGACGCAAGATTGCGGATCTTGAAATGGAGGTTCGATTCCCCCCGAGGGCACATAAACACCCCATTAAGTTTTCGTTTTCGGAATGGAGCAAACATTGAAAGGGGTCTGGAAAACGTTTTAAACGTTTTCCAGACCCCTTTCCTTACGATTAACCCATCTCCCCGTCCATAATAAAAACGGCCGCAAAAGCCGTTTTTTATTATGAGCGAGAGACGGGAATCGAACCCGCGTATCCTGCTTGGAAGGCAGGCGCACTAGCCACTGTGCTACTCTCGCGCGCCAGTTAAATCTAATGAAACAGCCTATTATTGTAAAGCTTCCGGCGCAGGCGCCGAACCTGTCTCACCGGAGTTGAGCGGAGGCGGACCGCTCGGACCCTCTATATGCGGAGGTCCCACCGGATTTTTGAACGCCGAACTTATGAACAGCCCCGCTTCTTTGCCCCCCATTAGGAAATAAGCGGAAGCTCCTCCGAGCAGGAAAAGCAAAACAGCGATTCCGCCAATCAAAACCAGCTTTTTTACGCTCTTCCTTGCCATTCTGGCACCCGTAATTATATAACAAAGCGCCCGGGTTTGATAAAATTAATGTATATATTCCCTTTCGGATTTTTGTAACTCCGAAGGCCCAAATCCGTTTACTATGTTAGAGGATGAACGCAAATTAATATTGGAAGCTAAAGGTGGGGAGGCCGAAGCTTTTGGACGACTTTACGATTATTACCTTCCAGCGATTTATCGCTTCATCCTTCTTAAAGTCGGCCAACGTGAGGAGGCCGAGGATCTCACCCACCAAGTTTTTTTGAAAGCCTGGCAGAATGTCTCGGGATTCTCCGAAAAAGGCCTTCCGTTTTCAAGCTGGCTTTATCGGATAGCGAGAAATCTGGTTATTGACCGCTACCGCAAAGCGAAGCCCGTCGTAAGCATTGATGAGGAGTTCGTCTCCGAGAAGCTCATCTTCCGGCCGAACGTTTCCTCAATTGACGACAAACGGGACGTCGCGCGGATAATGGCGTCCATTCAGCAATTGAAAGACGTTGAGCGGGACGTGGTCATAATGCGTTTCATTGAAGATATGTCCATAAAGGAAGTCTCTGAAACCATAAATAAGTCCGAAGGAGCGGTTAAGCTCATCCAACATCGGGCAATCAGGAAAATAAAAGAGTCGTTGGAATAATAAAATGGAACGCCTTACTGAAAAACTGAATATATTAAAGAACATCGTCCCCGACGATGATTTTGCGTTTTCAACCAAGTTTTCCATATTGGCGTCTTCCAGGCCCGCCGCCAACGTTAAGTTCGCCGTTCCGGGATTTTGGGCGAGCTCGGCAGTCATGGCGACCGTCATATTGGTTGTTGTGCTTATCACGAACATTGAATCCCCTTCCGTCACCAGGTCGGTTTCCAACATTACCGCCATTGAGTCGGTCGCAGCTTCATTTGAAAACGACATTAACATTACCCTCGGAGAAATCCGCTCTTACGGGGACTCGGCATCCAAGACTTCAGTCGCTCTTTACGAGGCGTCTTCAAACGGCCCCGCGAGCATAAACTCTTCAATCATCAAGAAAGAATTTGACACTTTAAACGTTGAACTTCCGGATCCGGAAGAAGCGGACAGGCTTCTCGAACAAGCTATTCTTTAAAACAACAACAACATGACACACGACAAGATCAAAAAGATTTTCCTAATAGCCCTTATTGCCGCATTTGCGATTCCTTCGTCCGCCGGCTGGCGGACCTACGCTTCAGAGCTGTCTTCCGCTACCCAGAGCCTGAGCGCGAGCACCAATCAGCTTATAGAAGCCAAGGATAGCGCCGCCGCCGGCGTCTTGTCGGAAGAAGAAGATATCGCCTACCGCAAAGAGGTTGTTTCCGACGCTCTTTCCCTTTCTTTTAAAGAAATTGAATCCGCTCGCGAAAAGCTTAATTCCTATGAGTTTGAAGAAGAAAGCGACTTCGGCAAAATAAAGAAATCCGTGTTGGAATGGCTTGATGAGCAGGAAGAATGGTTCCGCGACGCGGAATCCAAAATTTCCGCCGAAAAACTTAGCCTTGAAGAAGTCAAAGACATCGCCAAAGAAATAAAAGCGCGCCGCGACGAAAGCTATAATGCCGAACTGGCGAACGCCTTGAACTTCATACTGGCGATTGAGACTCAAAAACTCACCAACACCGCCGGCGACAGGTGGAACAAAATTTCTTCCGACCTCGGCAAAATTGAAAAAGCCGGCCTTATCAAGGAGGGGCTATTCTCCGCCAAAATGGCCGAAGCAAAGAAAATGATAGACGGAGCTCGCGCTCTGGTTGAAAGATCTCTTTCTGTTACCAGAGGTATTTATCTTCCTGCCGAAGAGGAATCCGTATCCGATGAAGCAGCCGTTGCCGCTGAAGAAATTCCCTCCGCCCGCGATCTTTGCGAAGCCGCCATTGTTAACCTTAAATCCGGTTACGGCGAATTCGTTGGAATAAGCGCCTCCATCAAAAAGCTTTTGAAGCTTCCCTAACCTTTCTGTTCAATAAGACAAAAAACCCGGGAATAATTCCCGGGTTTTTTGTCTCCGTTCGTCCAAACTATTGGACGGCTTCTTTCAGAAGTTTTCCTGCTCTGAACTTGGGTTTAACGGAAGCGGCTATCTGGATTTTCTCCCCGGTCTTCGGGTTGACTCCCATCCTCGCCGCTCTTCTTGCGACTCTAAACGTTCCAAAACCGGTTATCGCAACGTCTTCACCGCGGCTCATGGCTTTGACTATGGTGTCAAAAACCGCCTCAACGGCCGCGTCGGCCTGTTTCTTCGTCTCAACTTGGGCGGCATTCATTACGGCTTCAACAAGATCCTGCTTTTTCATAAATGTTCTTGATATTGCTAGTCGACCTTTAAACCTAAGTAAATGATAGCAAAAAGGCTTATTTTTCACAATAAAACCCTATCTGGCATACTCCACGGCTCTTACCTCCCTGATTATCGTCACTTTGATGTCTCCCGGGTACTTCATTTCCGATTCTATCTTCGCGGCAATGTTCTTGGCGAGCTGCAGGGCGCCGAAATCGTCTATTTTCTCAGGTGTGACGAACACTCTAAGCTCTCTGCCCGCCGAAACGGCGTAAGAGCCTTTGACTCCCTCAAAGGAAGAAGCCACCTTCTCAAGGTCATCCAGCCTTTTAACGTATTGTTCAAGCGTTCCGCGCCTCGCTCCGGGCCTCGCCGCCGAAATTATGTCCGCGGTCGCCACTATGAATGCCTCCGGGCTCGCGTAAGGGTAATCGTCGTGATGCGACTGCATGGCATCTATCACCCTCGGATCCACGTCGTATTTTTTGAGTATCTTGATGCCCAAGTCCACGTGGTTGCCCGCCACCTCGGCGTCTATCGCCTTTCCGATGTCGTGAAGCAGCGCTCCTTTTTTCGCCACCTCGGCGTTTATGCCAAGTTCTTCGGCTATCATGCCGGCGATGAACGACACCTCCATTGAGTGGGTCAGCACGTTCTGTCCGTAACTCGTCCTGAAGTGCAGTCTTCCCAAAAGATGGACTATCTCTTTGGGCAAGTTCAGTATCCCCACTTCGTAAACCGCTTCCTCCCCTATTTCCTGCGTTCTTTTATCTATCTCCATGCGGGACTCTTCGGCTTTCTCTTCAATCTTGGCTGGCTGGATCCTGCCATCCTGAATGAGCTTTTCAAGCGTCATTCTCGCCACTTCCCTGCGGATTGGGTCAAAGGATGAAATGAGTATCGTGTCCGGCGTCTCGTCTATTATGAACTCCACTCCGGTTATTCTCTCAAGCGTCCTGATGTTTCTTCCTTCGCGTCCGATTATCTTTCCTTTCAGGTCTTCGCTTGGAAGAGTGAATATCGTGGTCGTTATGTCCGATATGTGCGAACGGGAATAACGCTGAAGCGCCGTGGTGATTATATCCAGGCTTTTCTTCTCAACTTCGTCTTTCTTCTCCTTCTGGAGTTTTTTCATTATGTCCAGAAGCTCTTCTTTGTTGTTTTCTTCCGCCTGAGCGATGAGTTTTTTTCTCGCTTCTTCCGGCGTGAGTTTGCCTATTTTGGAGAGCTCTTCCGAAACCGACTGCTTCCTCTTTTCAACGTCTTCCGCCTTCGCCGCCAGCTCTTCCGACAGCGCCTTAAGTTCGTCGGATTTTTTCCTCAGATCCGACTCATCCTTGTCCAAAAGTTCCCCTTTTTTAAGAAGTCTTTCTTCCGTTCTCTCTATGGCGGACTTTCTTTCTCTCTCTTCTCTCTTCGCCTCTTCCAAAATGGACTCGGCCTTCTTCTCGGCTTTGCCTATTTCTTCTTTTATTTGGATTTCGGTCTCTTCAAGCTTCCGCTTGATCTGCTGTTCAACCGAATTTGCCGACTTTACGGCCGCCCTCTGGCGCAGCGTGTATCCCAGGAATCCGCCCGCGGCTAACGCCGCCGCAGCGAGTGCAATTTGGTAAATCATAAGATAAAATTGAAATGTTGGTTCGAATGACCTTCATTGAATAAATACTAATACACGTTATATGCCTGGCACAAACGGACCGAAATTGGCGCTTGTCATCTTGGACGGCTGGGGAATAGGCCCGAAAGACAACACGAACCCTCTGTATTCCGCAAAACTCCCTATTTTAGCCAAAATTAAAGAATCTTTTCCCTGTCTCGCTCTCCAATCCGCCGGATTGGCGGTCGGACTTCCCTGGAACGAAGAGGGAAACAGCGAAATCGGGCATCTCACTATCAGCGCCGGCCGGATAGTCTACCAGAGCGTCGCCCAAATAGATTCATCCATCGTCTCCGGTTCTTTTTACGAAAATCCCGCTATTATCAGAGCTTTTGACGCCGCCAAAGCCAGAGGTTCCTCCGTTTGCTTCGCGGGACTTTTGGGAAGCGGCATCACCCACTCCGCCTTCAAGCATCTTTCTGCCTTGATTGAGCTTGCCGAAAAACGCCAGGTTGATTACAAGCTGCATCTTTTTACTGATGGAAGGGATAGCCCGCCGAAGGAATGCATTGAACTTATTTCCCGCCTTAAAGAAGAAAAAATAGGCAGTATCTCCGGCCGGTTTTATTCCATGGACCGGGACGGCCACGCGGACCGCACCAAAGCTGCTTTTACCGCGATGGTTTCAGGAGAGCCTGCTGTTTCCGAAACGCCGTCCGAATACCTGCGCGCGAGCTACGCGGCCGGCGTCACGGATGAATTCGTCCGACCCGCCTGTTTCAATAAAAACCTCTTGGTCAAACCTGAAGATTCCGTTGTTTTCTTTAATTTCCGCAAAGACCGGATGAAACAGATTTCCAAAATGTTCAGAGAGTCCCTTCCCGACACGGAAATTGTTTCGTTCACTGAATATGAGCCAGGCGACGGCATTCCCGCCGCTTTCTCGCTGGATAAGATTGCGAATCCCTTGTCCAAACTCATTGCCGACCATGGAATCGTCCAGCTCCGCGTGGCGGAAAGCGAAAAAAAGGCGCACGTCACCTATTTCTTCAACGGCGAAGAAGAAGAACCGTATCAAAACGAATTCCGCATCATCATCCCCTCCAAAAAGATCGCCTCGCATGACAAAGCGCCGGAAATGATGGCGGAGGAAATCACCGCGAGGATCGTTCAGGCCGTGGAAGAAGGCTCGTACGGGTTTATTCTCGCTAATTTCGCGAATCCCGACATTATCGCCCACACCGGAAATTTTGACGCGACCGTGCGCGCGGTGGAACTGATAGACAAAGAGCTTGGACTTATTGCCGACACCTGTCTACGCACCGGAACAACGCTCATAATCACCTCCGACCACGGCAATGCCGAAAAAATGCTGAACGAGCTGACGGGAGAGCGAGATACCAAGCACAACGCTAACCCCGTTCCGTTCATCGTGGTGGACAGCCGATTCGCGAGACCGAGAACCCCGGATGAAATTGAAGACAGCGAAAAAATGGTCGTTGGTTCTCTTTGCGATATTGCTCCGACAATTTTAAGATTAATGGGCATCGGCAAGCCGCCGGAAATGACCGGCCAGGACTTAACCTCTTATCTCCAATGAACTTCATCGGCAGAGCGATAATCATCACCCTCATCAATATGCTCGCCGTCTACCTTTCAGCGACGGTTATTCCGGGCTTTTCAGCCCCCTTGGAGCTGTATCCTCTCCTAATAATCTCCCTCATTTTAACCGGACTTAACATGGTTATTAAGCCGCTCTTAAACCTCCTTTTAACCCCTATCGCCTGGCTTACCTTCGGGCTTTCGGCGCTCGTCGTTAATCTCGGAATGCTTTACGTTCTTGATTATTTGAGGGAAGACGTTATTATTAACGGACTGGTTCCGTTAGTTCTCGGGACCCTCCTTATAAGCATTGTTAATCTGATATGTCAGCGATTGTTATTGCCCAAATCGTAATACCTGTGATTGTCATAGCCCTCGTCCTCATTCAGGACAGGTCTTCCGGCGTCGGCGGAATGTTCGGCGGCGGAGAGTCTTTTTACCAAAAAAGGCGCGGCATGGAGAATGTCGTCCTTTGGGCCACCGCCTTTTTCATCGTTTTATTCGTAATTCTTTCAATTTTGAAACTTGTTCTATAGGTTTCTAAAACTCGTTAAATCTCTGAGCGGAAAAGAACTCGCGGCGGCTGTTGCCGTTCTGGCTGTTTTGGTGGTCGCCGTTGTTCTCTACGCCGGATATATCGTAAGCACCAAAACCGTTGAAGTTGCCGCTTATGGCGGAACATGGCGCGAGGGAATCGTCGGTCAGCCGGTTTTCGTTAATCCGGTGATTTCTTCAAATGAAGCCGACCATGATATTTCAGAACTCGTCTTTGACGACTTGAATGGGCTTTCCGAGAGCATCAAGTCCGACGCTCTTCTTAAGGAATGGACTGTCCGCCTGAAGGAAGGGCTTAAGTGGAGCGACGGCGCGAAGATAACAAGCGACGACGTAATCTTCACCTTTGATACCATCATTGATCCGGAAGCCCGTTCTCCGTTTGCCGCAAGCTTTGACGGCGCGAGAGTGGAACGCGTAAGCGAGCTTGAGGTGAAATTCATTCTCCCTTCTTCTTATGTTTTCTTTAAAGAAACGCTCAAAAGCCTGAATGTAATTCCGAAACATGTTTTCGGAAACATCCCAGCCGCCAATTTCAGCCTTTCTTCATATGCCCGCGAGCCCGTCGGTTCCGGTCCTTATAAATTCAAATCGCTCAAAAAAGAAAAAGATGGGTTCATCAGCGAATACGTTCTGGCTGTCAATAAGAATTATCACGCAAACGCCCCCTACATTAAGGAGTTCGTTTTCAAGTTCTATGGCGACGAAGAAAAGCTGATTAAAGCCTTCAATAACGGAGACATAGACGGCTTTCCCGCCTCCGACCCGGCCTCCGTCAAGGAAGTGTCCGTAATTAAAACCGTTTATCCGATTCCTTCCGCGCGATATTACGCCGTCTTCCTTAATTCCGGTCTTATTCCCCAATTTCGCGATCTCGCCGTCAGGCAAACAATGTCTTCGTCTGTCCCTCGGGAAGAAATGGTGAACGACGTTTTCGGCGGACTCGCCGAACAGTCATTTGGCCCGCTCTCTGGCGGCACGTCTCCGGAAACATCCGCTGACGGTTCGCTTGCTGGATTGGAATTCCGCCTGACCGTCCCGGACATCGCCCCTCTTTCCACGATGGCTGGAAATCTTAAATCCGCCTGGGAAGCGAAAGGTGCCGTGGTTAATATTTCCGCGCTTCGCTCCGCCGACATCCAGGAATCCATCAGGAATAGGGATTACGAAGCGCTTCTCTTCGGCAATATTCTTAACGTTGAAGATGACCTGTATTCCTTCTGGCATTCTTCTAAAAGATTCTACCCGGGTCTTAATCTCGCTTTATTTAACAGCCGGGAAGCCGACGCGCTAATGGAAAACATCCGCTCCGAAGCCGATCCCGAAGAAAGAGCCGCCTTGCTTGATTCGCTCTCTTCCGTTATAACGGACAATATCGGAGCCGTTTTCACGGTCTCTCCCGACTATCTTTATGTCGCTTCCCCCCGCCTTAAAGGCTTCTCCGCCGATAAGGCGACCACTGCCGCGAACCGGCTGGAGAACGCCGAATCCTGGTACGTAAATACGAACCGCAAATTTAAATAATGGACCTTAAGGAATACAAGCGCGAGGCCGAGCTTATAAGGGATAACGAGACGTACCGGGTCTACGATCTGAAGACTCTTAGTCACATGACTCTTTCCCTCACGGAGCTGAAACCGGGCAAAGCGACCGGCGGCCATTCCCACGAAGACGCCGAAGAAGTCTATGTTTTCTTTCAGGGAAAGGGAGAAATGGAGATCGGAGACCAAAAGCAAAAAGTGAAGAAAGGCGACGTGCTGGTTATTCCAAAAGGAAGATTCCATAAGGTTTACAACAAAGGGTTCGCCGAGCTTAAGTTTTGGTCAATATTTGAAAAATACGAAGGACGGGGTTAAAAATAATCCTGGTCTCAAGCCGAGATGGCGAAATTGGTAGACGCACTAGCTTCAGGTGCTAGCGCCGCAAGGCATAGGAGTTCGAGTCTCCTTCTCGGCACAAATGCAGGTTTTTGAAAAACGAAGTTTTTAATAAGCCTGCGTTGTCTCAATAACGGGAGACTCGAACGTTGAAAGGGGTCCGCCTCGGCGAGCCTTCAGCGAGACAGGTCGGGAAAACGTTTTAAACGTTTTCCCGTGTAGGAAATTAGACCCGAGTTCGCGAGGGCCGTCAGAAACCGAGGGTTTCTGAGGCGCAGCCGGCCGAAGGCCGCCGCGAGCAGTTCGATTCTCCTTCTATCAAAGAGAAAAATTAATCATTAATAAAACAGTAATCAAAAAATAAATATGGAAAAAACATATAACAAAGAGTATTCTTCCGGATCGCGGAAGCAGCTCTCTCCCGTTTCCGCCTCCCGGCGGGATGGGCGTCCGAACACCCGTGAAGGCAGGCCGTCGCCCGCAGGTCACCGGCAATACGGACAGGACAGATCAAGACCAAGAAGGCCGCGAGTCGCGAAAACGGAACTTCAGCCGCTTCGCACGCGACAAACGGAGGAAGTGAACGTTTCTCCGGCGCCGAAAGGTGTCCTTAGGTTCGCCGCTTTGGGCGGACTGGAAGAAATCGGCAGAAACATGTCGTACTTTGAGTACGAAGACGAGATAATCATCATTGACGCCGGAATCCAGTTTCCCGAAGAAGAAACGCCGGGAATAGACTATATCATCCCGAACGTGTCTTCGCTGGAACCGAAAAAGAAAAATATCAAGGCGATGGTCGTTACCCACGCCCACTTTGACCACATCGGAGCGATTCCCTACATCATCGGCAAAATCGGTAATCCGCCGATTTACACGACCGCATTGGCAAAGGAAATGATCATCAAGCGCCAGAGCGAGTTTGTGAACGCTCCGAAGCTGGATGTCAGAGTCGTTAAAGACAAAGATATCGTCCGCTTTTCCAAATACTTTGAAGCGGAATTCTTCGGCGTGTCGCACAGCGTTCCGGATACCACCGGACTCATCCTGAAAACTCCAGTGGGAAACATGGCGACTTTCGCCGACTTCAAGATTCTCGCCGACGAACAGGGCAAGCCCAAAGACCTGGACGAGCTCGCGCTGATAGGCAAAAGGAACATCCATACGGTTTTTCTGGACAGCACAAACGCCGAAACCCCCGGATGGACCGTTCCCGAAAAAGTGGTTGAGAAAAATCTCAAAGACCTGTTCCTTAAAGCGGAAGGCAGGATAATGGTCGGCATCTTTTCCACGCTCCTTAACCGTATCGGCGAGATCATCAAGATAGCTGAAGAACTGGACAAGAAAGTGGCCTTTTCCGGACGGTCCATCAAAGAAAACTTTGAAATAGCGAGAAGGCTTGGCTATATCAAGGTCAAGAAAGGAACCATCATTTCCTTGGAAGAAGTTTCCAAATATGACGACAAAAAGATCCTCATCCTTTCAACCGGAGCGCAGGGCGAATCAAACGCTTCGCTCATGAAAATTGTGACCGGAGAACATAAAAACCTTCGCATCAAGGCCGGGGATTCCATCGTCTTTTCCTCGTCGGTCATTCCGGGAAACGAACGCAGCGTCCAGGCTCTTAAGGACAACCTCGTCCGCCAGGGAGCTTTCGTCTACCACACCAAAATGATAGACATCCACACCACCGGACACGCCTCCCAGGAAGAAATTAAAACCATTCTTTCCACAGTCAAACCGAGATTCTTCATCCCGATTCACGGATATCTCTTTATGAGGACTATGAACGCCCAAAACGGCGTCCAAACGGGCATTCCCAAAAATAACATCTTTCTGCCGGACAACGGCCAGATAGTGAACATCCTCCCCGACTCCGTGAAAATGACGGATGAAATAGTCCCCTCCTCCTACGTTATGGTTGACGGCCTCGGCGTCGGCGACGTCGGCGAAGTCGTTCTTCGCGACCGCCGCTTACTCGCCCAAGAAGGAATGATTGTGATAATCGCGACCATAGGCCGTAAGGACGGACGCCTCATCAAGAACCCCGACATTATTTCCCGGGGGTTCATCTATCTCAAGGAAAATCAAAAGATCCTTGAAGATATCCGCGGAAAGGTTAAAACCATCATCACAAAAATTCCGAGAAAGAGCGATCTTGATTCCGATTGCCTGAAAACCATGTTCCGGGACCAGATTGGCCAGTTTGTCTACAATAAAACCTATCGCCGTCCGATGATCCTCCCGGTCATAATTGAGGTGTAGGTCCTCGCCGGATATAATTGAACCTATGAAACCGATAGTTGTTAGCGGCATAAAACCGAGCGGAAAACTGCACGTCGGTAATTATCTCGGCATGACGAAGCAGTCCGTCGCTCTCCAGAGCTCAGACAGATACAACTGCCATTATTTCATCGCCGACTATCACGCCCTTACCCAGAAATATGCGGTAAGCGACAAAACGGCGGAGATTTTTGACGTTGCCGTTGATCTTCTGTCGCTCGGCATTGATCCCCAGAAATCCGTCTTTTTCATGCAATCGGACATTTTGGAACACGCGAATCTCGCCTGGCTCCTGGACTGCGTCACGCCCGCCGGCCAGCTTCAGGGAATGATTGAATTCCGCGAAAAAGTGGAAGAAGGCCAGCCGGCGACCGCCGGACTCCTCAATTATCCCGTGCTTATGGCGGCGGACATTCTGATATACAAAGCCGACGCCGTTCCGGTCGGCGAAGACCAGCGCCAGCACCTGGAACTTGCGAGGGATGTCGCCCGCATATTCAACAAAAGGTTCGGCAAAACTTTTCCCGAACCAAAAGGCATCTTTGTGGAAGGGCTAAGGATTAGGAGTCTGGATAATCCGGAAAAGAAAATGTCCAAGTCCATGCCAAAGGGCTGCCTGTATCTAACCGATTCCCCCGAGCTTATCGGTAAAAAGATCCGCTCCGCCGTCACTGACTCCGGAACGGAAATAGTCTACGAGCCGAAGAAAAAACCGGCGCTCGCAAACCTTTTGCTTATTTATTCGGAAATGTCCGGCATTCCCGTATCCGATATCGTTAAAAACCATAAAGGAGCTGGATACAAAGAATTCAAAGAGAACATGGCTGAAGCCGTGTCTGATTCTCTTTCCGAGTTCAGGCAGAGAAGAGCGGAGATAGCCGGAAATCCGCGGATGGTCCGCGAGACCCTTTCCGAAGGAGCAGAGAAAGCGAGGCTCATCGCTTCCGAGACTCTTAAAGAAGTTAAGAAAAAGATGGGCCTTATCTGAACGGCTGAAACAAAAACCGCCTGGCTGGAGCCGGGCGGTTTTTTAAACGTCTGACAGCTTTAGCTTTATTTAATTCCCGCCCAGATCTGCGCTTCTCCAACCTTCGTTTCGTTCACGATTTTCATATCGTCGTCTTTTTTCATCACGACATCCGAAAGGGAAAAATCCTCCTTGAGCTTTTCGGCGTTCCTTGAAACGGCTTTGTTTATTTCCTCGTCATCCGATTGGATATGGAACACAGCTTTTTCTTTCGGCTTGAACTCCGCCTTCTGCCTCATATCCTGTATTATTCTCGCGATCTCGCGGAGCATGCCCTCCTCTCTCAGTTCGGCGGTTATTTCGGTGCTCAAAATACCGGCGGCGGGAGCCTCGGCGTCATATACCGCTTCTTTCACGTTCGCCTCGTCGGCGATAAGCGCCAGGATTCCCTTTTTGCCGGCAAGTTCTTTTACGGATGTCTTATAGGAAAACAGCGGCTGTTTCACTTTTATCCCCGCCTCGGCTCTTTTCGCCAAAGCCTGGCTCGCCACGACGCGGGCATAGATCATCGCCTCAATGAGCGACTCTTCTTCTTTGGTCGTTTTTCCGAGATTGGGCCAATCCTCCAGATGAACCGACTCTTTATCGCTGGTAAGCGACTTGTAAACCGCTTCCGAAATGAACGGCGTGAACGGAGCCATCAGCTTGGAAGCCGTTATCAGGCAGTCATAAAGCGTCTTTGAGGCGGCGTAAAAATCATCCTGATTCTCCGGTCTCTGAAGCCTCGTTCTGGAGCGTCTTATGTACCAGTTGGAGAGATCATCCAGTAAATCGGTTATGGGCCTCGTCGCCTGCGTAAGCTCGTATTTTTCCATGTTGCGGTTTATTTCTTCCGCCGCTTGTTTGAACCGCGCTTTTATCCACTTATCCAGTTCCGTTTCCTTTGCCGGATATTTATATCCTTCCGCTCTTTGCGCCTTGTCGGCATACATCGCGAAGAAGTTGTAGGAATTTAAAAGCCTGTCGGAAATTCTCGTTTTCACCTCCAGTACCCCTTTGTCGGAGAATCTGTAATCTTCTCCGATTGAAGTTGATGACAAAAGGAAGAATCTGACGGCGTCCGCTCCGGTCTTGTCAAAAAGCATTTCCGGCTCGGTGTAATTGCGGAGCTTCTTTGAAAGCTTCCTTCCAAACTTGTCCAGTATCAAACCGTTCACTATGACATTTTTGAACGCCGGCCTGTCTTTGCCGAACGCCGACTTTTTTGAAGTCAGAGCCGTCGCCAGGACATGAAGTGTGTAAAACCACCCTCTCGTCTGGTCCAATCCCTCGGCGATGAAATCAGCCGGAAAAATGCTTTCCACTTTCTTCTTGTTTTCAAACGGATAATGCCACGAGGCGTAAGGCATGGAGCCGGATTCAAACCAGCAGTCAAAAACGTGAGGCTCCCTGACCGCCTTTCCTCCGCATTTTGGACATTTCCCTTCTATATTGTCTATGTATGGCCTGTGCAGGTTCAATTCCCCGTCTTTATCAAGCGGCATTTTGCCAAACTTCGGCTTTCGGAATTCTCCGGTCTTTAGCATTATCGTGTCCCTCTCCGCCGTGAGTTTTTTTCTCTCAATCCCCTCCATGGCCCCCTCCAAAACCCAAAGCGGGTCGCCGTGTCCGACAATCAATATCTTTTTGGCTTTATGTTCCCTCTCAATTTCGCCGATGAAGTCAAGCATTCTGCGTTTTACTTCAATAAGAGTCTCTCCTCCTTCGGGCGCCCGCATAAACTTTCCTTTATGGCTTTCAACGAACGCCTCAAATTCTTCAACCGGCTTGCCGTTCAATGAGCCGAAATCATACTCCCTAAGCCTTTCATCGGTGACATATTTTACTCCGCAATAATCGGCGACTATTTTCGCCGTTTCCGCCGTTCTCTTTAAGGGAGAAGATATTATCAAATCCAGTTTTTCCCTCTTGAGCGCTTTCGCCGCCTTGAGCGCCTGGGACTCTCCTTTCTTTGTCAGTTTGATTTCCGCTTTTTCCGGTGCCGAAGAAACGATGTTCAAAACGTTTGAATCCGCTTCGCCGTGGCGCATTATGAAATACTCGTTGTTTGTCGGAGCAAGCTTGGCGAGATCTTCAAGCGAACCCACAGGAATGTGAGTTTCGCAGTCGGAGCATTTCCATACCGGAATGGGCGCTCCCCAAAACCTGTTTCTTGAAATCGCCCAGTCCCTCGCATCCGCAAGCCATTTGCCGAACCTCCCCGTCTTTATGTGCTGCGGCACCCATCTTATTTTTTCGTTGTTCCCGACGAGCTGATTTTTTATTTTTGTGGCGGACACGTACCAGGAATCTATCGGATAGTATAAAAGCGGCGAATCGCATCTCCAGCAAAAAGGATATTGGTGTTCAATCGCGTCTTGCTTTAATAAATTACCCTCAGCTTTAAGCCGCTCTATTATTTCAGCGTCCGCTTTTTTAACAAATTGGCCCGCCCACGGCTCCACTTCCTTCACGAACTTTCCCTCCTTATTGACGGTGATTATCGTCGGGATGCCGTTTTTCTTCGCCGCCTCCATGTCGTCCACTCCGAAAGCGGGCGCCATATGCACTATTCCGCTTCCGTCTTCTGTGGAAACAAAATCGGCGGTAATGACAAAGTGCGCTTTCTTGTCCGGCTTAATGAATGAAAACAGCGGAATATACTCCGCTCCCTTGAGTTCTCTCCCTTTTTCCGTTTTCTCTATTTTTTCTCCGGATAATCCGGCGGCTTCTATTCTGTCTTTGGCGACGATCAGCCTTTCTTTCCCGTCGCGGGCGAGGATATAGGCGTATTCAATATCCTCTCCGACCGCCAAAGCGGCGTTTGCCGTAAGCGTCCACGGAGTCGTGGTCCACGCCACGAAATAAGTCGGAATGCCGTCCGGCTGGTTTTTCAGCTTGAATTTAACGAATATCGCCGGATCAGTGGTATTCTTGTATCCCTGATTGACCTCAAAATTGGCGAGAGGCGTTCCGCACCTCGGACAATACGGCGTCACTCTGTAATCGGAATAAACCAGCCCCTTGTCCCAAAGCTGTTTGAAAACCCACCAGACGGACTCCATATAAGTGTTGTCCAGTGTCGCGTATGAATTGGAATAATCCGCCCACCTGCCGACTCTCTGGAGAGTCTTCTGAAAATCGCCGACCGAACGGAAAACCGCCGCCCGGCAGGCGTCGTTGAAAGCGCCCATCCCCATCTCCTCAATGGCTTTCTTATCCTTGAGTCCCAGTTCTTTTTCAATAAGGTTTTCAACTGGTAATCCGTGGCAGTCCCAGCCGACCCGGCGTTCCACCTTATATCCCTTCATCGTCCAAAACCTGGTAACGGAATCCTTAATGGTCGTCGCGAGTATGTGTCCGTAATGGGGTAGTCCGGTCGCAAATGGAGGGCCGTCATAAAAGGAAAAAGCCTTCTTTCCCGTCTTTTGGCTTACGGACTTTTCAAAAATATTGGCGTCTTCCCAGAACTTCAAAACGTCTTTCTCTATCTCAGGCAGAGTGGCTTTATCCTTAAGCATTGTTGAAATTATGCCATATTTTCTTAAAAACCGCCCCGAACCGCCTGATGTCTTCTGCCTTCGTTTCCCGTCCTAAGCTTATCCTTACGCTCTCTTTTGCCCGGCTCTCCGGATACCCCAGAGCTTTAACCGCCCGGCTTGGCCTAAACGCCCTCGCCGAGCAGGCGGATCCGTAAGAAACGGCGATTCCTTCCATATCCATGGCGACCACGGCGGTCTCCGCCGGCATTCCGGGGAGCCATACGTTCAATATATGAGGGCTCCCTTTCTCCGGCTCCGGTCCGTTTGCCTTCGCCCTCGGCGACACTTTCGTTATTTTTTTAAACAAAGATTTTTTGAGTTCCATCACTCTTCTGGCTTCAGCCTTTCTGATTTTCACGACCTCGCCCGCGGCGGCGGCGAATCCCGCTATCGCCGGGACGTTTTCCGTTCCCGATCTCATTCCAAGCTCCTGCCCTCCTCCATGCGTCTGCGGTTCCAACAGCTTCACTTTGTCCGCTTCCCTGAAGACGAGCGCTCCGGCGCCTTTCGGTCCGCCTATCTTGTGCGATGAAATCGTTATCGCGTCAGCTCCCGTCGCCTGAAAAGAGCAGTCTTCGTATTGCAGCGACTGCGAAGCGTCAACGTGGAAAAGAGGGTAAATTCCCCCGGCTCTTTTCTCCGAAATTATTTTCGCCGCCTTTTTTATGTCGTTCACCGCTCCGGTTTCGTTGTTTGTAAATATAAGCGACACGGCGACAGTCCTCCCGGTTATGGATTCACCAAGAGCCTTCAGGTCAATCTTTCCGTTTTTCTTAACCGGAACGCGAACGACTTCCGTCCCCTCTTCGGAAAGTTTTTCCGCCGTCTGCTCAACCGACTCGTGCTCCGAATAGGAAATAACGAGCTTTGCCGGAAGTCCGATATTCTCCGTTCTCGCCCGCCTCGCGTATTTTTTGACTATTCCCTTAAGGAATAAGTTATTTGCTTCCGTCGCGGACGAGGTGAATATCACCCCTTTGAATTCCCCGCCCAAAACTTCGGCGATTGTCTCCCTCGCCTCATCCAACAGAGACATGGATCTCATTCCAAATCCATGAACCGAACCGGGATTCCCGAAATTACCGCCGTACGCCAAATCCATCGCTTTTCTGGCGGTATGACTTATCTGGGCCGTCGCAGCGTAATCAAAATAGAGTGTTTTCGGTTGTCGCTTCTCTGACTTTTTCATTGAAGTCCAGATTCACCCTTATTAATTCGTCCGTTCCCCTCTCGGGCATCATCAAGTATTTCTGCGTCTTCGCGAGGTCATACAGGTCCTTCGTGACCTTAACATCGTTCCGGCAATAGTCTTCAAGTTCCTTTAGGTTTCCCTCGTTCCAGAATTTTATCGCCTCAAGCCCGTTATGGGTTTTACCGATCCCAAGATTGGCTTTGGCAAGCAAATCCAACCCGATTCTCCTGCCGGCCGAAAGCTCTATTTCTTCCAGTAAATCCACTCTCTTTAGGGCTTTTGTGCTGAAATCAAAATATTTGTCCAGAACCGGTAAATCAAACCTGTTAATGCTGAAGCCAACAACAAGCGCCGCGTCTTTTATCATCTGTCCAAGCTCTTTGGTGTCGGTTTCCCAAAAGCTCAAATAAGCGTCCTGATTGTAGGAATAGACGCAGGTAAGCGACATATCCAGGCGGGAGATGTTCGCCTGCCCCCCAACGTCATAAAACGTGTTCTTTGTTTCTATGTCTATTACGAGAATGTCTTTGTTCATCCTGAATAAGCGATTCTATCACCGCAATTTCCCTTTGGAAAGTTTCTTCCGTGTCGGCCTCCATATTCAGTCTTATCAAATCTTCATTTGAAGACGGCCTGATATTAAACCAGAAATCCTTGAATTCCGCCGTCAGTCCGTCAAGTGTTGACCACTTCGGTTTCCGCGCCGAATATCCTTTTTTGATCCTCGCAAAAACCGCCTCCTTATCCTTAACCGGATAGTTTTTTTCCTTCATCCGGAAAGTGGTCGTGTTGCCGTCTATCCATTCCGATATTTTTTTCTTTTCCGAAACAAGGTTTAGAAAAGCGAACGCCATCATCACGGCGGCATCAACGTAAGCGCCGTTCACTCTGAAAAAATAATGTCCGGCCCTTTCCGCTCCGAATAGTATTCCTTTGCTTATCATCTCTTTCTTGACGTAGTAGTTTCCCACCTTAATCCTCGTCATCTTCATGCCTGCCCTTTTCACCGAGTGCCCTATCCTTAGATCAACGGCTATCGCCTTCGGTTTTTTTCGCGCGACGTAAAGCTTTATGACAGCATCCGAATCAATCTCTCTGCCTTCGTCGTCCACGAACACAACCCTGTCCGCATCGCCGTCAAAAGCCGCCCCAAAGTCCGCTTTCTTCGCGATGACCGCTTTCCCGAGGGCGACGAGCGCTCCGGGCGCCACCGGATTGGGACCGTGTCCCGGAAACTTGCCGTCCGGAACATCATTCAGATAATAAGCCTTTACGCCTTTGACTCCCCTCAAGGCTTCTTTAAGAACCTCTCCCGCATATCCGTTTGAACAATCAAATACGACTCTGACCGGCCTTTTCGGTTTCAATCCCTTCCGTAAAAATTCTCCATATTCTTTAAAAAAAGCTTTGTTCATTTTTTATCTGCCTTTTTCTTGATATCAAAGCCGTTTATCGGGACCGCCTTTGGGCCAACCGTTTTCAGTCCGTTCCATTCCGCCGGCTGATGCGATGCCGTCACCATTATTCCTCCTGCCGCCTTCTTCTCAGTCACAAAAAAATAGAACATCGGCGTCGTTGATGGGCCAACGGCGATTATATCCCTGCCCTCAAGCCCTTTTATGGCCGACTTGTAAAGCGCCGGAGAGCTTTTTCTCGCATCGTGGGCGACAACAACCGGTCCTTTCCCAAAAAAATTTTTGGAAAGCGACCTTGCTACCTCTTCCGCGGCCGTCTCGTTAAGCTCGGAAGGATATTTCCCCCGCACATCGTACGCCCTGTAAATAGATGGATTAATTTCCGCCATTTGCCACTACATAATAACACGCAAAGCCCTTTAGTTTTACCCGTTAGCTACCTATAATTAGTTGTTGAATGGCTAAAAGAACCGAAACTAAAACACCTGTTGAAAAGGAAAAAATGCGCCCAGACGTCCTTATGGGCATCTGGGCGATAGTCTTTCTTGGCTTTGGTCTTATTCTCATACTCGCCGGATTCCATAAAGCCGGCCCGCTCGGAGACCTCTTATTCAAGGGAGGTTCCGCCTTGCTCGGTATCGGCTATTGGCTGATACCGCTCACTTTGATTGTGGCGGGCATTCTGCTCCTCTTTGGCAGAAGAAATGGCCTGATGAAAAGAACGACTATCGGAGGACTGGTCTTCATTTTCGGCAGCTTGGGGCTTATTGATATTCTCTATTCCGACAAGGCGGGACTACTTGGCAAGCTCGTCGGTTCCATTGAAATACCTTTTGGTTATTTGGCGGGAATCATCGTTTCGGTGGTTGTCCTTTCTGTCGGGCTTATCTTCGTTCTTGATGTCCCGGTCAAAATAAACCCGGAAAAGATAAAGCTTAGAAAGAACAGCTCGGACAAGCTCGTCGTGAACGGCGAAGGCGCCGGCGAATCACTGGAAGAAAAGACCGCCGTAAAACCGAAACCGGAAGAAAAAGAAGAAAAGGGAGAAAAAGAACTGGAAGTTTCGGAAGGTTTTTCCGCAAAGCCCGGCAAATCGGAAAAGAAGATATCCTTTAAAAACTATGTTCCTCCCCCGCTTAGCCTCCTGAACGCCACCGTTGAAAAACCGACCGTCGGTGATCTTCAGGCAAACGCGAACATTATTAAAAGAACTCTGGACAGCTTCGGCATTCCGGTTGAAATGGGAGAAATAACTATCGGTCCGAAGGTCACGAGATACACGCTGAAGCCGGCCGAAGGCATAAAGCTCTCCCGTATTACGGCGCTAAACCAAGATTTATCGCTCGCGCTCGCCGCCCATCCGCTCCGCATTGAAGCCCCCATTCCCGGAAAATCTCTGGTCGGCATAGAAGTTCCGAACAAGACCGCCGCACTCGTCCGCCTCGGCACGCTTCTTGGTTATCCCGAATTCAATTCCGCCGGCACTTTGGGCTTCGCTCTCGGTAAGGGCCTGTCCGGCGAACCGGTTTTCCCGAACATCGCCAAGATGCCTCATCTGCTCGTTGCCGGAGCAACCGGAAGCGGAAAGAGCGTTACTATCCATTCCATTATCGTTTCCCTTCTCTACAAGAACTCTCCGGAAACTCTCAGGTTCATTTTTGTTGACCCCAAGCGCGTTGAGCTTTCTGTTTACAGCGGACTTCCCCACCTTATCGCTCCAGTCATAACTGAAGGAAAGAAAGCCGTTTCCGCTCTCCGCTGGGCGATAGCTGAAATGGACAGGCGCTACGAAACTCTTCTTAAGGAAGGCTTTAGAGACATCAAGGGCTTCAACGAAAAACACAAGGAAGACCCGATGCCTTACCTTGTCATCGTGATAGACGAACTTGCCGACCTTATGACAACCTACGGCCGGGAAGTTGAAGGCTCCATCGTCCGCCTCGCCCAGATGGCGCGCGCGACCGGTATTCATCTAATAGTTTCCACCCAGCGGCCATCCGTGGAAGTCATCACTGGGCTCATCAAGGCGAATATTACGACGAGAATCGCCCTTCAGGTGGCGAGCCAAATAGACTCTCGTACCATCTTGGACACTTCCGGCGCCGAAAAGCTCCTGGGGAGAGGAGATATGCTTCTTGTGTCTTCCGAGCTCTCAAAACCGAGGAGAATCCAGGGTTCGTTCCTTACGGACGAGGAAATCAAGTCCGTGGCAAAGTTCATAATAGATAATAACGAAGGTGAGATTAACGACCTTTCCGTCACCGAGCCCAATGAGCTGGAGGGTATTTTAAGCTCCCCGACAGGCGACGAGGATGAAGACGACATGTTCCCCGAAGCCCTTGAAACGGTCATGGATGCTGGAAAAGCCAGCGCTTCCTTGTTGCAGAGAAGGCTTAAAATCGGTTATGCTCGGGCTGCAAGGCTCCTGGATATAATGGAATCAAAAGGGATCATCGGACCGGGTGATGGAGCAAAACCCCGGGAGGTGTACCTGAACCAAGAGAGCCGGATGAACAGCGATGATGAACGATAGGAATTTTGGGGAAACTTTATCGGAACTTGCCGTAGAGCACGGACTCACGCTTGATAAGCTTTCGGAACTGACGAATATTCCCAAGCGTTATCTTTCCGCCATGGCAGAAAACGACGAGAAGAATATGCCCGCCGCTCCGTACGTTAAGGGCTATATAACGAAAATTTGCGCGACTCTCGGAGCGGACCCTTCCCCCTTGATGGAAGCGTATAAGGCGGCCGGTATCAAATCTTCCGGCAAGGAAGATAGTTTGCCGACGAACCGGTTTGCTTTGGTGAAAAAGAAGACCGGTTTGATTGTTGCCGTATGCGTGGCGGCGGCGGTTATTGCCGTTATTCTTTTTCCCGTCGGAAAACGCTATCTTTTTGCCGGTTTTATGGGAATCCCTCCAATTGAGGTGAATCTTCCCGCTAAAGTTGACGACCGCGATTTCCTGGAAACCAGAGACCAATTTTTCACCATTGAAGGCAGGATAAATCCCAAGGATTCCATTATAATCAATAGGGAGCCGATATCGGTTACAACCGACGGGGCGTTCTCTAAAGAGGTTATGCTTGACCCTGGACTTAACACGTTTGAAATAAAAGTAAAAAGATTCCTGAGGTCGGAAACCACGGTTATCAGAAAAGTTTTCTACATAACCGAGAATTTGAACGAAGAAACAGAAAACACAAACATAGAAACAGAAACCGATTATGGAGAAGAAATCATCCAAGAAGAAACCCTCTTCTAACTCCCCCGCCGGAGGGGATTTGGACTCGCTTATAGCGTCCATCCGCGAAAAATTCGGCGAAGAATCCGTAATGAAGCTCGGCGAAGTGAAACACGCCGACATTGAAGCCATATCCTCCGGCTCGTTTAGCCTTGACCTTGCTCTCGGCGTCGGCGGATTTCCGAAAGGCAGAATAGTTGAAGTGTTCGGGCCGGAAATGTCCGGCAAAAGCACGCTCGGCCTTCAGATAATCGCCGAAGCTCAGAAGAAAGGAGGCAAGGCCGCGTTCATAGATGCGGAACACTCTCTTGATCCGGAAAGGGCAAAAAAAATCGGCGTCAATATAAAGGAGCTTATCATCTCTCAGCCGGACAACGGCGAAGAAGCGCTGAATATAATGGAAAGCCTCGTTAAGTCGGGACTGATAGACGTCATAATCATTGACTCCGTCGCCGCCCTCACTCCGAAAGCGGAAATAGACGGAGAGATGGGAGCCCAATACGTCGGTCTTCAGGCAAGGATGATTTCCCAGGCGATGAGAAAGATAACCGCCATCGCCGCCAAGTCAAAAACGCTCCTCATTTTCATTAACCAAATCAGGGAAAAAATCGGCATGATGGGCTACGGAGAAACCACCACCACTCCGGGAGGAAGAGCTCTTAAGTTTTATTCCTCCGTCCGCGTTGACCTCCGCCGCATCGCTCAAATCAAAAAAGGAGAAGAAGTCGTGGGAAACAGAGTCCGCGCCAAGGTGGTTAAAAATAAAGTCGCTCCTCCGTTCCGTCAGACCGAGTTTGATATTATGTTCAGCGAAGGAATTTCCTACGAAGGAGATCTCCTGAATACCGGACTTAAATACGGCGTCGTAAAAAAGAGCGGAAACACTTGGTCGTTCAAGGAAGATAAGCTCGGCGTCGGCCAAGAAGCATCAAAGATCAAGCTCAAAGAAGATAAAAAGCTCCTCAAAGAAATAGAAAAAGAACTCATCTCAGTGATCAATAAAGCGGCGTCCGAATCATCGGCTGAATCGCCTTCCGAATCAGATTCCGAAGAATAAAAATAAAAACACCCCGTATGGGGTGTTTTTATTTTCCGATAGAAACGATGTTCTCAAAAAGTTTGGCTACCAATATCGGTCCAGTTCCTCCCGGCGTCGGCGTGTAAACAATGTTTTTGTCCGATTCTTCCGGATTGAAATCCCCTCCCATATTCCCGTTCTCATCCATCCCGTAGCCGAAGTCTATCACTATCGCTCCGTCCTTTAGCATGTCGGGCGTTATCAGGCCGAACTTTCCGGCACCGGAAACAACAGCATCGGCGTCTTTAAGGTCGGAAGATAAATCACTCCCCCTCCTTGATAAGGTCGCTGATTTCGCCCTGCCGGAGAAATAATCGTAAACCGGCTTTCCCACGAGCTCCCCATAGCCGATAACGGAAAGATTGATGGAGCTTATGTCCTTGTTTAAATGACTCAATATCTCAATTACCGTTCCCACGGCCGGCGCCGGCAAGTCTCCTCCATTCAAAGAATCGGCGTCTTTTTGCCGGCTTATGGCGGAGAGAACTTCCCGTTTATCCACCTGAGGGGGAAAAGGAAGCTGAGTCACGATTGCCGTTATTTCCGGATTATCGGATGCTCTCTTCACGACTTCCGATAGTTCCTTCGTTGTCGTGTCGGCTGGAAAATTGAGAAGCTCAAAATCAACCCCCGTCTTTAACGCCGCCTTTTTCTTTTGAGCCACGAAAGACTCAGTCGCCTTATCCGCTCCCGCCATGATAACGGCAAGCTTCAGTCCGCCGTTTTCGCTTCCTATTCTGGAATATATTTTTTCCGCTATTTCTTTTCCGTTTATTTTTTCCATTTCACAAACTTTTCCGCCGGATATTTCGCCGCCAGTTTTTCCGTCTCGGTTCTAACGTTCTCTTTGAAGACTATCGCTCTATGCATCAAGCCGGCGATGCGCTCCATGTCCTTTTCCTTCATGCCCCTCGTCGTCACCGCCGGAACCCCGGCGCGGATTCCCGAAGGATTAAATGGGGACAAATCTCCCGGAACGGCGTTTCGGTTGGCTATTATCCCGCTCTCCTCCAGCCTGTCCTGAGCGTCTTTTCCGCTGATGCCAAGATTCCGGAGATCAATCAGTAGGAGGTGATTGTCGGTTCCCCCGGTCACGAGTTTGAATCCCTTTGCCTTAAGGCCCTTCTCCAGCGCCTTGGCGTTTCTTATTATTTGTCCTCCGTATCTTTTGAATCCGGAAGTCTGGCTCTCAAAGAAACATTGCGCTATCGCCGCCGTCTGGTTGTTGTGCGGTCCGCCCTGAAGTCCGGGAAAAACCGCCTTGTCTATCGCTCCGTTTACGGTTCCCTCCCCCGAAATAAGAGGTTCCTTTCTTGAAATAATCACCGCGCCCCTCGGACCGCGCAGAGTCTTATGCGTCGTCATCGTCACGACATGCGCGTATTTGAACGGAGGCTGATGGTTGCCGGTAAGTACGAGTCCCGCTATGTGAGAAATGTCGGCGACGTGGTACGCGCTTACGGATTTGGCTATCTCTCCGAATTTTTTGAAGTCCAGTTTTCTGGGGTAAGCCGTCGTCCCTGAAACGATTACCTTCGGCCTGTGTTTTTTGGCAAGTTTTTCTATATCCGCGTAATCAATCTTTCCGTTCTTCCCTATTCCGTACTGGACGGAAGAAAAAAATCTTCCTGTCACCGAGACTTTGTGTCCGTGAGTCAGATGCCCGCCGGAAGCAAGCTCCATCCCAAGCAAAATGTCCCCGGGACCCATTAGCCCCGTATAAACCGCCAAATTCGCCGGAGAACCAGAATAGGGCTGGACGTTTGCCGCCCACTCTTCTTCTTTGAGGCCAAACGCCTTAAGCGCCGCCGCCTTCGCGGTGTTCTCTATTTCGTCGCAAAAAACGTTACCCGGATAATATCTTTTTCCGGGATACCCTTCCGAATATTTATTCGCGAGAGGAGAACCGAGTATCTCCAGTATGTCCCGGGACATCAAGTTTTCCGACGGTATGAGATCTATCGTCTTGTCCTGCCTCAAGGATTCTTGTCTTATGAGCTTTTCCAGTTTTTTGTCCATCGGTTGACGATATGAATTATCCCGCTATTCCCCGAAAAGCAAAAGCCCCCGCGTTGAGGGGCTTGCGTGTCTTACTTATATCATCCGAAGTACCATCTCAGTTCATCGCCGTATATCCTTGCCTCGGTTCTGCCTGTGGCGCCGTAAGCGTGCTTCTTTATAAAAGAATGCGTAATTGTTGACTCCGCTCCGCGGGGTACAAGCACCAGGCAATTTGGGCAAGAACAGCCTATTTTTACCATTACCGGCGCGTTGTTTTCCGTTTTGCACCCGAATGGACACGGGATTTCAGTCGGTCGCTTCATAAAAGATGCCTCCTTTTGGGGTTTTAAGGGTTCTGATCGGATTCAACCACTTATAGACCGTTCGGTCAATTCGTTTTTATGAAAGACGCGGCCGGATATTTTAGCCGGCGCGCTTATTTGGAACTTTTCTTTTCCAGGAATTTTATCCCCGCTCCTCTCCTTTTTTGGCGGTAAATATTGATTAACGCGGCGGCAACCGCGGCAAGCAAAATCACATAGCCGATTTTTTCCAGGCCTCCGATTCCCTCATTGATTGACTCCAGCGCTCCCGCGCTTGTGTATCCGAGATAAAAATAAAAGATGTTCCTGACCAGCACCCCGAAAAAGGTGGATGTTAAATATGTCCGCAAATTTATCTTTATCAGGCCGCAGACTATTGAAACCGGTGCGGTGGGCATTATGGGAATGGCGCGCAGAAGGAATAAAACCAAATCATCACGCCATCCTTTATTCAAATGCTTCCCTATCACTTCCACTTCCCTGTGTGTCACTCCCAGAAACTTTCCGAATTTCCCGAGGACAATATCCTCTCCCTTGTCGGAAATAAAATAGACAACGTAGCTGCCGATCGTCTTGCCGGCGGCCCCCATGAGAATAATCATCGCCATGTAAAACCATGACGAGTCCTTCGCCGCCGCAAGTGTACCAGTCAGGGCCATGACGAGCGGAGACGGGATCGGCGCGATTATCTCTTCAACCAGCGCTCCGAAAAAAGAAAAAGCCGGCAACGGCAAAGCATTGGCGACCGAATGCAGGAAATTGATTATCGGATCCAACAACCGGGACATGATTGATTTGTTATAGCAAAAAATCCAATGATTCGTAAGGGAAGGTGTAAATAGGCTTCTTTTAAAAACCTCTTAACTCCGTAGCGAGAAGTGATAAAAAGAGAGACAGCGTACCTTAGAGCGGAGCGTGTACGCCGAGCGATTTTTATCGCTTCGCAGTAGGAGTTCAGAGAGTTTACTTGAGCAGGATACCGGACGCTTCGCTATCTCACAGTCTTGGAAACCCACGGTTTTCCAACGGCCCTTCGGGCCTACCTTCCTCCACGGGAAAACAAATGTTTTCCCGACCCCTTTCCTTATGGTTAACCGACATCCTCCAATTTTATAAAAACCACCATTTTGGTGGTTTTTATAAAATGAGCGGGATACCGGAATCGAACCGGCGCCATTACCTTGGCAAGGTAGCGTACTGCCACTATACTAATCCCGCGACAGGCTTAAATTTAAGCCAAAAGTTGATTGTTGTAAAGAAATTCCCTAAGATAAAGCCCATGTTTCGCAAATGGATTTTGCCGTCTCTCGGGGTGGCAGTAATCGTCTCAGCCGCCGTTTTGGGCTTTTCTTTTATTCCCAAAGACAAGTTCTCCGTTCCTGAAAGTTTCGCCGAAGCTCGCATTAACGGAGCCCTTATCGCCGACTTTTTGAATGACTTTTCAAGCAAGTCCGTAGACACGATAAACGAGATAGAAGAGAAAGATAAGGCCCGAAAATACGATGAAGCCCTTAACCTGACGATCAGGGAATTGGAAAGGGTTCAGGGGGCCCGCGTGAAAACCATTGAACTTCTCGGCGAACTTGAAAAGATGGCCGCCTCCCTCCCTTCTGTTCCGCAAGACGAGGCTCAGGCTCTCGGCATGCAGGCCATTTCCACGGAAATTTCTCTGGTTGACAGGCTCTTAAACTACAACGAGAAAACCAAACAGCTTCTTGATGTCTTAAGGAATAAATTCACGAGCTATACTCCCGAAAACTTTGATGCCGAGATGGAGGAAATAACGAAAGCGATGAACGACGACGCCTTGGCGATAAATGAACTCAACCGCAAATATCAGAGCCTGATGGAAGAGTTTGACGGCAAGCTGAAATAAATTTCTTTGGAAATTTAAAATTATAAATTACAAAGCCCTGCAGAAAGCAGGGCTTTGTCTTGAGTGACATCGTAGAGAATGTTAGGACTGGTGTCCAGAATAGATAAATCTCTCTCCACACTTTTCGCACTCGTAAATAGCCATTCCAGGCTCACGAATAGACTGCGTTGGATTTAAACCAGCGACCCCGGCGGAAAATCCACCAGTAAAGAGTATATTATCGCTCTTGCACTTTGTGCACTCCTTTTTGTCGGTTATTTCCATTTCTCTCTATGATTTTCGACCTTTAATTTTCCATCTTAGGTGACATCGCAGAGGAGGTTCAAACCAAAAACAGAGTCTTTCTTAGCCATTCCTCAACCCTAGAAATATCCACACCCCCTGTGTTGTCATAAAAACATCATTATGTTAACATGCAGTCAAGCGTAAGACCTTTATAGATTGTTCTAGGCGTTCCCATCCATCGGTTGGCTAGAGTCTAGACGACGCAAGTCTATAAGGCAGCTACCCCCGCAAGGGGGTTTTTGTTTCTATAAGAATTGTTCATCAAATAATACTTTGCCCTTAAAAACATCCTCCCATTCAAAATTCTTTCTCTCGTATTTTTCGAATATTCCCCAACAAAATAAATCAGCTACCTGAATACCTTGACTCTCATGAGATAGCCGATGATATATATCTAGCGGAGTTTTAATAGATAGTCTACCCTCAAGTTGGCGACGAACATACGAGTTAAATTCCTCTATTTCTGGCTTCCCCATTGATTTATCAATAATCAACTCCACTCTATCTCCATTATTTTGCTCGAATGGTATCTGATCCAAAACTTTTCTAGAAACATAATTATAAACACGAGATTTATCCTTAGTTAATCGCTCAAAGACCCTCTTCTTATTTAAAGTTATAGAATATATGCCAAACTTAACATCCTTTATTTGATTAAAGAGATACTTCTTAATCTCTATTGTTGTTCCTGTTCCCTTTAATTCTCTAACTATCCTCTTTCTGTGTTTAGGCCTGTTTAATTTGCGGCTAATAGTCTTCTTAACCGCTTTCATTATTTTTAGGTTAGCATCGCGGTCACTAATAGCTAAAATCGTTATGGTAAAAAATTTTGATGGCTTCTTATTTACAAAATCAAAGCCCAAATCTCCGCTTTCGTCCAAATACAAATACCACATTGATATATAATAACCCTTCGAGGCAACAAATAGAAACTATCGTCAACCAGTTAACCATAACTTTAGAACCTTATTCATACCTCTTTTAGAGTTAAAGTTTAGGATTACAATTTACAAAACCCCGCGTTGCAGGGTTTTGTCTTAGGGTGTCTAACGGGATTCGAACCCGTACTGAGGGCTCCACAAACCCTAGTGCTAACCGTTACACCATAGACACCATACGTGGCTGGTATTGTATCGGGATTTAAAGACTGAATCAACTCCTACCTATCAAAAACTCCGTAATGGCGTAAACGAGCCAGAAAGCGAGCAGCAAAAAGCCTTCCAGCCTGGTAAGCGTTTTCCCGGTTTTCATGAGCCTTAACAGGAAAAACGCGGCAATCACCATAAACATGCCGGCGACATATATGATTTTCGCCGGGAAAAAGAACGGGCTTATACAGGCGATGACGCCAACCACTATGGTCGCGTCCGCCATGACTGTTCCCAAAATGTCCCCTATTGCCAGCCCGTCCTCTCTCTTTCGGATGGCCTTAAGCGAATAGAAAAGCTCAGGCAGAGTCGTGCCGAGACCGACGACAAGCATCCCGATGAGAACCGGACTGACTTTCAGGGCATCGGCTATTTCAGCCGCCGAGTTTACCGTAAAGTGGGCCCCGACAAGCAGAATGACCATCGCTAAAAGAAGGATAATGGAGTCTTTGAATTTTCCGTGAGCGGCATGATACGCCTTGGAGGGGCCGGTTCCGGCTTTGAATATTTGGTAATAGAAAAACAGTCCGGCGGCCATAAGCGCGATTCCTTCAATTCTTGAGTAGTGGCCGTTGAGTCCGAATATGATCGGCAGCATCACGAGGAACGGATAATATTTCACGTTCTTCAGCATTTTGCTTTCCACCTTAAGCCTCCTTCCCGCCACTATGGTCATAATGGCGAAGATTAGAGTGAGATCAGCAACATTTGAACCGAACAGAGTTCCAAGGCCGAACTCGGGTATTCCTTTCAGGGCGGAGCTTATGGATATTACCGTTTCGGGCAAAATGGAAATGAAAGCGACAACTATAAAGCCGATGGCATACCGGGAAATATTAAAACGCTCCGCGACTTTGGCGGAGTACTTGGTGGCGAGAGTCGCGCCTCTCACGACGAGAAAAAGAGCGACGATAAAGATCAGGAGATTGGCTACCATGATTATCGGTTCAGAAAAATACTTGAGGAAAACTTAAACTCCCTACACTAATGATTTTAGCAAATGAAACAGCCTTAATCCACGAAAAATTCTTGTCGGGGTGCCGAGAGTCGAACTCGGACCTCGTGCTCCCAAAGCACGTATACTACCGCTATACTACA
>Ga0172364_10000110_pt1 | contig 46704 bp, 51 predicted proteins | sample LakKivSesite10cm_FD_114545 | JGI IMG/M metagenome (GOLD analysis project Ga0172364, IMG submission 114545) | Sediment microbial communities from Lake Kivu, Rwanda - Sediment site 10cm | ecosystem: Environmental > Aquatic > Freshwater > Lake > Sediment | place: Rwanda: Western Province, Lake...
GCCCTACCCCCTTTACTACCACCTTTCTTTATGCCAAATATTCCTACTATTGTCAGACCAGCTACTTCGCCAGCCTTAAAGCCTAAAATTGCGCTTCCCGGCTCAGTATCCCTGCGCGGGAGCTGGGTCACGAGAGCCTTAGTGGAAAAATGTATGATTGCAAGACCTGACCCCAGATGTCCAACAATAAAGAAAATTATACTTTTTATTTATTTATATTAAAAAGGGCTCGAACACTATGAAAATGCCCCAAAAATTTGACACCCCAATTTTATTTGTTCTATCCTACCGACCATGTTGCAAAGACAGAGGCACTGCGCTACTTTGCTTGCTTTTTTGACGCTTTTGCTGCTTTTTTGGAGCGCCAAAGCCTGGGCAGTCCCGGTAATTCGGTTGCCGGAACCTGACTTTGTTAGGGCCGGTGAATACGAGCTGACCGATACAGTTACCCCTTTTTCTCAAACACTTACCGTTACTTCAGGCCCGAGCGAAGATACGCTCACGCCCTCTGTAGCCCTGCCTAAGGAGAAGTTAGAAAAGGTCCTGGAGGAGCTGGAAAAGGACCCTTATGTGGACGAGGAGATCAGCTCCACTTATCACCCCGAGGGCTGCTTCGACTTCGTCTCCGAGGTTTACCAGAAGGCCGGTCTGGAAGTTTCCGAGGTCCTGGACAGGTCGGTTCTCAGGGCCCGGCCCTCAGACGGGGATTTGCTGAAAATCACGAACTCCGTATTCTACGGCCTGCCTCATTGGGGAATTTACTATGACGGTATCGTCTATCATAACTGGGGGTTCTTCAGGGCGGAGCCTTTCCAGTATTTTCTTGAAAGATATGCCCTGCCCCTTTCGCCCTGCGTTATTTATCACCCCATCTTCAAAAACCCAAGCTCTTTAACCTCTCAATTTCGCTGATTGGCTTGCTGAGCTCGGCCGAGAAAGACCTGCACGCTCCATCCTGTGTAGAGACGATCACCGAGCCTTTTGCACAAGGCCTCCCTTTAAGGTGTGGGGCGTCAAAAATTCCCTTTTCCACAGTTTGAGCCAGGACTTCCACATCAGTGAAAGGGTCCTCGGAATCCCTGCCCAAAGACCTGATGGCCTCAAGCAGGGCGCGGGCCTCCTCGAGAAGCTCGGTTTTTCTCCTGATGACCCTTTCATCTAAAGAGAGGGAGGGCAACCCGTTCCTCAAATTGTGCAGAACGCCTCGCGCTATTTTCGCGCTCTCTATCAGCTCATCGGGCCTGACAGCGTGATCAGCCTCGCAAAACCCCACAACGTGGACGATTTGTGGCCTCAATTCCCAGGAAATGGCAGTGGAGGCCGCAAGTTGACCCTTAGCGGTGTGGGGATCAGGGGAAAAGTGGGCAAGGCCCGCTCTGACCATGTGAATTATGCGGAAGTTCTCGGACTTCAGGCTTTCCACCAGTTCCTTCTGAGCAAGCATCTTACCTAAGTCAAAGCAGGGGAGCGTTTCCGGAGGAGTATTGAACATGTACTGGATAACGAAGACCTCCACTCCCATTTTTCTGGCAACGTAAGCGTCAAGATAGGCATCGGCTACCGCCACAGCGTCAGGAGCGTATCTCAAGGACCACTGGTGGGGGTCATTGATCTCCAGGGAAATTTTTCTTTCCCCATACCACCTGATCGTCTCCAGGTTTTCCTGTATCGCCTCCCTGAGGGGACGTTTTGAGCGGCCGTCGAGCTGGGAATACCAGAAAAGCGGGACTGCCCCAAACGCGTTGTTAATTAACCTCACCGTCATCTCAGCCCAGCGCATCAAATCCCTGGTGCCCGCGTAACAGCGCAATAGGGGGTAATTGCCGCAACGAGTGGCTTCGTAAATTCTCCTCAGGTCATCCTCTTTTCGCAGGGGAACGCCCCCCGCGCCATCAAGGTTGTGGTCCATTTCCTCCGGGCGGAAGAAGCTCTCCTGAGCGTTTTGATCGGGTCCCAGGGAGATAATGTCCACGATCCCTGCTTCCGCAATTTTCCTCGCACCTTCAACAGTCGCTTCCAGGTCCGGTAAGCCGAAATGGTGCCTGATCAGGGGAAGAGGAGCGCAGTACCTTACCCGCTCTTCGAGGCTTTGAGGAGGCATGGTAGCCGCCCCTCTTACCTCTTTCCCGGAGAGAAATGCTTTCAGCTCCTCTACCGGTTCCAGCCCGGAGAAAACTTTCTGAAAAATCCCCTGTTTTTTTGCCAGCTCGGCTACCGGAGGCGTGCCGCCGAAGAGGAACAGCTTATCTGAAAGGCCAAATGCATGAATCAACTCTTTCAGTTCTTGAAAAAGGTTCAGGGCACTTTCCGGAGAAAGACGATAGCTCACAGCGATAATATCCGCGTTTTCTCTCGAAGCGGCTTCCAAAAGTTTGGAAACGGGGACAGCAACGCCCAGATTTATCGTGGTATGTCCCGTCTCCTCTGCCAGCCGTAAAAAGTTCAAAAGCCCTGCGATGTGGACGTCGTTGCCGAGGGCCGCTCCTACTATTTTCATTTACCAGAACCCTCCGTGCTCAACAAGCATCAGCAGTTGGTCTGCTGTCAAATCCTGGATCCCGAGTTTTTCCACAGTTCTCCCCTGCTCCCAGTAATCGGTCTGGTGCAGCACACAGGCCAGATGAATAATCGCCAGGATCGTGGGCACTTCCACCTGGAATTTCTCCCCCAGCGAGGCTATGGGAACCAGGCTCATGGGGACATCCTCCGTGATATACCTTGTCTGTAGCGTAGGAGGAGCATTGATACCGTAGTAGCCGGAGTTGTTCTGCATGGCCTCGAACAAGTTGCTTCCAGTGGCGTCGTAGGCGACTTCCAGCCACTCTACTGCAGATATTGCGTTCACCTTAAGCGCCTTAGCTACGTCCAGGCGTTCCCGGTCTATGGCTTCCAGGATCCGGGAAACAGTGGGAGAGTTTCCCTCGATGTAATACTGAAACTCCCCTCTCTTGTTCTCTATGCGGGCAGCGTTGAGTATGGTTAAAGCGGGATGAAAGACAGAGCCGATGTTGTCCAGGCTTGTTTTGAGGACATTCTCAGCCTTCACGAATTCCGGGAAAGCCTGCCTGATCAACTGAAGCGACTTGTCAGTATCGGTTTTCGGCAGGGCAGCTACCGGAATCGAGTTTTTTATTCGGTAAATGTGAACCTGAGCTGGGTTCAGGGCTCGAGAAGCGTAAATGAACGTCTGGGCCTCGGCCACTATCACATCAGCCCTACAGCCCTCCTCTCTGAGCACGTTTCGGAATTCAATCGCTCCGCCGGTTCGTCCGGGGTTCAAGAGCACGATCTGGCCGTCCTCAAGGTAAGTAGCGACCTTTTGGGCGATAAAGCGGTGACCATTTGCAGGAACGACCACCATCAGGACATCAACATTCTTAATTGCCTCTTCAGGGTCGGTGGTGGCAACAGAAATTGGCGCAAACCCTTCCACCTGTCCCGTAATCTCAATTCCTCCTCGGGCGATCACGGGATTCAGGCGTGGCTGGCTGCGATTATACAGCTTAACCTCAAACCCCTTGAGGACCAGATGGGCGGCCATTGCCAGGCCACCATTTCCCGCTCCCAGAACGCAAAATATTGGCTTTGTCATATTTCCCCCCTTTAATAGAAAATTGAATCGTTCCTTTTAAAATAAGACGTTAATCCGGGACGCCTTTATCGAATATAAGCTGGAAGCTTTTTAAAAATTAAAGCTCTGCCTTCTTTTCCTGATAAGCTTCCTTGCCCTTCTGAACGAACCCTTGCGTTTCCTTTTTTATGGTCTCGGGAATCTTTTCTGCTTTTTCCTTCAGTTCCAGAAACTTCTCTTTAAGCATCTCCCTGGTTTCTTCACCAGTCTGGGGGGCAAACAAAAGTGCCAGTCCTGCACCTATAAGCCCTCCCACTATGAAACCAATAACGAATTCGCCTTTGCTTGACATATTAAAACACCCCCGTTTTAGGATTAATTTATTATCCCCGATTGATCGCGTAATGGCAACCTTGGGACTTTAAAAATTGGGCCCGATTGTTTAGAATGCCTACATTGGACGAAAAATGAAGAAATTGATAATTACCGAGAAACCGAGCGTCGCCCAGAGCATTGCCAAAAGCCTTGGTGGTTTTAAGCGCAAGGAGGACTGTCTGGAAAGCAGGGACTATCTAATTACCTGGGCCTTAGGGCACCTTGTCACCCTGCAGGAGCCGGAGGATTACGATAAAAAGTTCAGGTTCTGGACCCTGCAGCACCTGCCGATCATCCCTGAGAGCTTCAAGCTCAAAGTGATCAAGAGGATCTCCAACCGCTTCCGGGCGATTTCCAGGCTCCTTCATATGAAAGAAGTTGAAGCGGTGATCAACGCCTGCGATGCTGGCCGAGAGGGCGAGCTCATCTTCCGCTACATCTACGAGAAGGCTGAGGCAAACAAGCCCATTTGGCGCCTCTGGCTTTCTTCTATGACCGAGAGCGCCATCCAGGATGGGTTTCAAAAGTTGAGGCCCGGCTCAGAGTTGGAACTCCTGGCGCAGGCCGCGAAGTGCCGGGCAGAGAGCGATTGGCTTGTGGGCATCAACGCCACCAGAGCTTTCACGCGCCGATTTGGGACATTGCTTTCCGTTGGCAGAGTGCAAACACCTACCCTGGCCATCCTTGTAAGGAGAGAGCAGGAAATCCAGGCCTTCGTTCCTGAAAAGTACTTCGAGCTCGTGGCAACTTTCAGAGCACAGGAAGGAGCCTACAAGGGCAAATGGTTTTCTAAGGATCGAGACCGCTTTTCCACGCGAGAGGAGGCAGAGAAAATCCTCCTGAAGGTTGAGGGAAAGAAGGGTGGGATAGCCCTTCTGGAGAAGAAGGAATTCAGGCAGCTTCCCCCTCTTTTATTTGACCTCACCGAGCTTCAGCGGGAGGCCAACAAGAGGTACGGCTTCACTGCCCGCAGAACCCTGAACGCTGCCCAAAACCTTTATGAGGAGCACAAACTGATTACCTACCCGCGCACGGATTGCCAGTACCTCGGTTCGGATATGGTCCCCCAGCTTAAGGAGATAATTGCCAGCATCAATTTGCCACCCTGGGACAGTCACGTCTCAACGCTTTTGGGCCTCAATCGCCTCCCTTTGAGCAAAAGGATAATTGACGATTCCCGTCTCACTGATCACCACGCAATCATTCCCACGCCCGTTAAACCTGACCTGAAGGCACTTTCCGCAGATGAAAGCAAGGTCTATGACCTGGTGGTGAGGAGGTTTCTCTCGGTCTTCTTTCCTCAAGCCGTCTGGGAGATAACCAGAGTGATTACCGAGGTCGAGAAGGAAACCTTCAAGACCGAGGGTAGAAGGCTCGTCGAGGCGGGATGGCTTTCCATTTACGAAATCCCTCAATCGAGCCTATTACCGGGACTGCGCCAAGAGGAGAAGGTGACCACAGAAGAAACGGGGGTTTTAGAGAAGGAAACCTCTCCTCCTCCAAGGTATACCGACGCCTCGTTGTTATCGGCAATGGAGGGAGCGGGAAAACTCCTGGAGGAAGAGGAACTCAGGCAGGCTATGAAGGACAGGGGGCTGGGGACGCCGGCCACCAGGGCAGCGATCATCGAGCGTTTGGTAGAGGTAGGATACCTGGAGCGCGAGGGCAAAGCGCTCATCCCCACCTCCAAAGGGATAGAGCTCATTAAGATAATAGAATCCATCCCCATAAACGAGCTGGTCTCCCCGGAGTTGACCGGGGAATGGGAGTGGAAATTAATGACAATGGAAAAAGGAGAGCTTCCCCGAGATCAATTTATGAACGGGATCATCATTTTAACGAGGGAAATCGTGGAGAAGGTCAAAAGCATAACCCAGGAAAAGACCTCCTCCATGAAGGATGCTACTTCCCGGGTAATCGGCCGCTGTCCCCTGTGCGCGGGGGAAATAAAGGAAAATAGAGCTGCCTTTTCCTGCAGCAACTGGAAAACCGGCTGCAAATTCGTCATCTGGAAGAAAATAGCCGGGAAAACTATCACCAGAAAGCAAGCCCAGGAGCTCATTGAGAAGGGGATAACCGGGGTTCTCTCCGGTTTTAAGTCCAAAAAGGGTAAAACGTTCCGGGCCATCCTGAAAATGGAAAACGGCGCGGTGACGCTTAAGTTTCCTCAGAACAGCAAACCGGTCCCAAAGAAAGAGGAAAATCCCAAATGACAGCCCTTCAAATAATTATTCTGGGAGTTGTCCAGGGGCTGACGGAATTTCTGCCCATTTCCTCCTCTGCTCACCTGGTGCTTTTGCCGTACTTTCTGAAGTGGGATTATCCTCCCGTAGCCCTCAGCGCGGTTCTCCATTTTGGCACCTTCCTCGCTTTATGCGCCTACTTTTTCCAGGACATAGTAATGCTCTTCAAAGGTTTTTACTCGGGCCTTAGAAAGAGCGCAGGGCGTTCCCGGGAGGAAAAACTGTACGGGCGCCTTTTCTGGCTTATTGTGGTAGGCACCGTGCCCGCGGTTACCACTGCCCTTTTATTTAAAGGGCAGATCGAGGGCTTCTTCAGCACCGCCACCGCTCCTGCGATTTTCCTCCTTTTGACCGGGGTGCTCCTCGCTTTAACGGATACCTTTTCCAACCCCAGCAAGAACATCTCAACCCTCAATTACCCAAAGGCCTTTACCGTGGGCATTTTCCAGGCGCTTTCCCTGTTTCCAGGAATTTCCCGCTCCGGGGCAACTATCTCTGGAGGATTGATTTTCGGGCTGAAAAGGGACGAGGCCGCGCGATTTTCCTTCCTCCTTTCCCTGCCTGTGGTCCTCGGCGCCACAATTCTGGAAATGTCCTCTCTTTCCTGGAAGGGCCTGAGCCTGTGGCATTTCCTTCTGGGCATGATTATCTCTTTTGTAGTGGGGATTTTGTGTATTCATTATTTCCTGAAATTCCTGAAGCGCAGCCGCCTGATTTGGTTTGCCGTTTACTGCTGGATTGTGGGGCTAATGGCCCTTTTAAAAATTTTCGTATTTTAAGGAGGAAGGAATGAGAATTTTTATCTCCGCTGATCTTGAAGGGATTTCTGGATTGGTCTCCTGGGACCAGATGGCTGAGAACAGCCCTGAATACGCCAAGGCCGTGGACTTAATGCTCAAGGAAGTGAACGCCGCCGTGGAAGGAGCGGTAAAAGGAGGAGCAACTGAAGTGGTTGTGAACGACTCTCACGGCTACATGAGGAATTTACCCGCCGAGGGCCTGCACCCGAAGGCCAGCCTGATCTCCGGTCACCTGAAGCCCCTTTCCATGGTTCAGGGGGTCGAAGGCTCTGACCTCGTTTTCTTTATAGGCTACCACGCAGGCGTGGGAACCAAAGCGGGAATCTGCGACCATTCATATTCCTCAGGGTCGGTGTTCCAGTTAAAGTTCAACGGGCAAGCTTTCAGCGAAACTGCCATAAATGCAGCGGTTTGCGGCCATTTTGGCGTTCCCGTGGCCCTGGTTACGGGAGACCTGGAGACCGTTAACCAGGCTAAAGCGCTTCTTCCGGACGCTTTGACCGTGATTACCAAAACAGGGATTTCTCGGTTTGCAGCTTACTTGCGCCACCCCCAGGAAGTGCGCGCTGAGATCGCTTCAAAGGCTCAAATGGCAGTAAAGGAAGCGCACAGATTTCAGCCTTTCAGAATACAGACGCCGGTTGTCATGGAAATAACCTTCGTTCATAGCGCCAAGGCAGACCTGGTGGAACTCGTCCCGGGGACCGAGCGCCTGGATGGCAGGACCATCCGGTTTAAAGGAGAAAATGTTCTGGAAGTTTATCGCGCGCTTCAGGCGTTCCTGTCCCTCGCTCGATCAATCACTTAGACCGAAAGGGGTTCGGCTTCTTCCTCAATTTCCTTTTACCTTCCAAAAAATTTACACAATTGGGGAATAAAAATTAACGTAAAATTGTAAATATTTTTGGGAGAGATCAAGATGAAAAGGAGCCGGGAACCAGTATATACAATCTCGGTTGCAGCTCGCCTGGTGGGCGTCAGGCCTCGAACTCTTCGCCTTTACGAGGAGATGGGCCTGGTCTGCCCCCAGAGACGGGTTACCGGCCATCGCCTTTACAGCCAGGAGGAAGTTGAGCGCCTCATTTTCATCCGCCACCTCTCTGAGGGAAGGAGGATTAACCTAGCAGGCATCAAGTTCCTTCTGGAACTGGTGGAAAGGCTCCAGATCGAGCTTGACTCTCTCCTGGAGTTAGATTTTGAAAAAAGGAGGGATGAGCTATGACCAGCATTATGAGATGGGATCCATTTGCTGAGCTGGCTTCCTTCAGGGAGGCGATGAACAAGCTCTTCGAGGATGCGTTCTCTCGCAGGTCCCTTTTGCCGGAAGCAACCGTAGAAACTGTCTGGACTCCTGCCGTTGACGTGTACGAGACCGAGGATGAGGTAGTGGTCAAGACAATGCTTCCCGGGCTGAAAAAGGAGGACCTTGAGGTAACCTTCTCTGACGACATCCTCACCATCAAAGGCGAAACCAAGCGAGAAGCCGAGACCAAGAAGCGCAATTACTACCACAAGGAACTGGCTTATGGCCAGTTCGTCCGCTCCATGGCTTTACCGGTCTCGGTCAAAGCCGAGGAGGCCAAAGCCGAATTCAAGGACGGCATCCTTGAGGTTCACATCCCGAAGACCGAGGAAGCCAAGCCCAAAGTTCACAAGCTGGAAATTAAATAAGCTTTTCGAGGCTGGGGAGGAAACTCCCCAGCCTCGCTCGGCCCATTTTAAGGAAAAGAAATGGAGTTTAAGGATTACTACAAAATACTGGGAGTTCCCCGGGACGCTGATGAGAAAACCATCAAAAGGGTCTATCGGGAGTTAGCCAAAAAATACCACCCCGATCTCAACCCGGGAAACAAAGCGATCGAAGAAAAGTTCCGGGAAATTAACGAAGCGTACGAGGTGCTTTCTGACCCGGAGAAAAGGGCCAAGTACGATCAGCTCGGTGCCAACTGGGAGGAGCTCTCTCAGAAAGTTAAGTACACCGGGCGCGAGGCTCCCTTTGGTTTTGATTTCGACCTCGGCAACGCGCCATTTTCGGAGTTCTTTCAGGTATTTTTCGGCAACGGCGGTTTCCACATCCCCGGATTTTCTCAGGTGAAATCAAGAAGAGTTAAAAAGGGAGAGGACGTCTTTGCCAGCGTGGAGATTTCCCTGGAGGAGGCTTTCAGGGGATCCACGCGGACAATTGAATTCCAAATGGGAGGAAGAAAGAGAACTCTGGAAGTAAAAATCCCCGCCGGCATAGAGAGCGGGACGAAAATCAGGCTGCGCGGGCAAGGACATCCCGGCCCTCCCGGTGGGCGAGCTGGCGATATGTACCTTGAGGTGAAAATTCTCCCTCACCCTTATTTCCAGCTCAAGGGAAAGGACGTTTACCTTGAGGTCCCCATCACGCTCACCGAGGCCGTTCTTGGGACAAAAATTGAGGTTCCCAGCCTCAAAGGCAAAGTGCTTCTGACAATTCCTCCAGAGACCCAAAACGGTACAACTTTCAGGCTGAAGTCTCTGGGAATGCCCCCTTCCGGGGACCAGTATGTAAGGGTGAACGTAATTCTCCCTCAAAACTTATCCCCGGAAGAAAAAAAGCTCTTTGAGGAGCTTAAAAAATATGAAAAAACAAATCCCAGGACCCGTATGGGCCTTTCATAAAGGAGCAAGGATATGAAAATGGAGAAATTCACCATAAAAGCGCAAGAGGCGCTGGAAGAAGCTCGGGCGATTGCTGAGAGCAGGAATCATCAGACGCTGGAGCCGGAGCACCTTCTCTACGCTCTGCTCAAGCAAACGGACGGCGTAGTTCCACCGCTTTTGGGGAAACTGGGAGTGAGTTTACCGGGCTTATCCAGCCGCCTGGAAAGCGAGCTGGATTCGTTGCCAAAAGTTTATGGAGTTTCCCAGATGTATCTGGGAGCAAGGCTGAGAAACCTGCTTCAGAGGGCAGAAAAAGAGGCTGATCAGCTCAAGGACGAGTACGTTTCCGCCGAGCATTTCCTCCTGGCAATGTGCGAGGACAGCGCCCTTAACAGGATCTTTCAACCTTCTGGTATTACCCGGGAAAATATCCTTAAGGCGCTGGCCCAGATCAGGGGCAGCCACAGGATAACCGACCAAACTCCTGAAGAAAAGTACCAGGCTCTGGAAAAGTACGGCCGAGATCTCACAGAGCTGGCGAGAAAGGGCAAACTTGACCCGGTCATCGGCCGGGATGAAGAAATTCGCCGCGTCATTCAGGTGCTTTCCAGAAGGACCAAGAACAACCCTGTTCTGATCGGAGAGCCCGGTGTGGGAAAAACAGCCATAGTGGAGGGGCTGGCCCAGAGGATAGCCTCAGGTGATGTCCCGGAAGGGCTCAAAAATAAAAGGATAATCGCCCTGGACATTGGAGCTCTGGTTGCAGGATCCAAGTTCCGAGGAGAGTTTGAGGAACGCCTGAAATCAGTCCTGAAAGAGGTGACTTCAAGCGAGGGCAACATCGTACTTTTCATTGACGAGCTTCATACTCTTGTGGGCGCAGGGGCTGCCGAGGGGGCGGTGGACGCTTCCAACATGCTTAAGCCCGCTTTAGCCAGAGGGGAGCTCAGGGCAATCGGTGCCACCACCATGGATGAGTACCGCAAGAGAATTGAAAAGGACCCCGCTTTAGAACGGCGCTTCCAGCCGGTTCTGGTGGGCGAGCCCACAGTAGAGGGCACGATCGCCATCCTTCGAGGGCTTAAGGAGCGCTATGAGGTGTACCACGGCGTAAAAATTAAGGACGCAGCCCTTGTGGCAGCAGCAGTTCTATCGAACCGCTACATTTCAGATCGTTTCCTGCCGGACAAGGCTATTGATCTCGTGGACGAGGCCGCAGCCAAACTGAGAATGGAAATTGACAGCCTTCCCACGGAGCTGGACGAGGTGGAAAGAAAGCTCAGGCAACTGGAGATTGAGCGCCAGGCAGTAAGGAAGGAAAAGGATCAGCCCTCAGCAATGCACCTGGAAAAAATCGAGGAAGAGATAAAGGAGCTCAAGGAAAAAGCTCTCAATATGCGCGCTCAGTGGCAGGCGGAAAAAGAGATCCTCAACCGCATTCGGGAAGTAAAAGAAAAAATTGAGCAAACGCGCACTGAGGAACAGCAGGCGGAGCTCAAGGGCGATTGGGACAGAGCTGCCGAGCTCAGGTTTGGTGTCAGGCTTTCCCTGCAAAAGGAACTGGAGAAACTGAACAACAGGTTGGGGGAAGTGCAAAAGGACAAAAGGATGCTTAAAGAGGAGGTGGACGAGGAGGACATCACGGAAATAGTCTCAAAATGGACCGGCATCCCGGTCACTCGCCTGATAGAAGGAGAAATGCAGAAGCTGGTTACCATGGAAGAAAGGCTACGCCAGCGCGTTGTCGGACAGGAAGAAGCCATTGTGGCTGTTTCCAACGCAGTGCGCCGCGCTCGTTCCGGGCTATCAGACCCGAACCGTCCCATTGGCTCCTTTATCTTCATGGGGCCCACCGGCGTGGGGAAGACAGAACTTGCCCGCGCCCTGGCCGAGTTTCTGTTCGACGACGAAAGGGCTCTGGTGAGGCTCGACATGTCCGAATACATGGAGAAGCACACCGTTTCCCGGTTGATCGGAGCTCCCCCTGGATACGTGGGTTACGAGGAAGGTGGCCAGCTGACTGAGGCTATCCGCCGGCGCCCGTATTCTGTAATCCTCTTCGACGAAATTGAAAAAGCCCACCCGGACGTTTTCAACGTCCTCCTGCAAATTTTGGACGACGGCCGTTTGACCGATGGCCAGGGAAGAACAGTGGACTTTAAGAACACGGTAATCATTATGACCTCAAACATCGGCAGCCAGTACATTCAGGACCTGAACGAAGACCCTGAGGAGATGCGCAGGAAGGTCACAGAGGCACTGCACTCTTACTTCAGGCCAGAATTCCTCAACCGGGTGGACGAGGTCATCATCTTCAACCGCCTGGGGAAAAAGGAGATCAAAAAGATCGTGGACATTCAGCTTAAGCGCGTGAGGGAAAGGATGGAGGCCAGAGGCATTCACCTGGAGGTTACAGAAAAAGGCAGGGAGCTTTTGGCAAATTTGGGCTTCGATCAGGTTTTCGGAGCTCGGCCGCTCAAGAGGGCCATTCAGAGAGAAATCCTGGACAAGCTGGCTTTAAAATTGCTACAGGGAGAGTTTATGGAAGGAGACACAATCATCGTAGATGTTCTGGGAGAAAGCCTGGATTTCAGAAAGAAACCAACGGAAAGTTAGGGCCTACTCGCCAACCACGGTAACCATGACCTGACGACGACGGGGCCCGTCCAACTCCAGAAAAAACACGCTTTGCCAGGTCCCCAGGTCCAGGCTACCCTCAGAAACTGGCAAGGTGCGCGAATTCCCGATGATCAGAGATTTCAAGTGCGAATGGGCATTGGCCCCGTGGCTCCACTCCCCTTTGGGAATCCAGGAATTCAGAAGCCGGAGGAAATCCTGAACGAGGCTGGGCTCATTTTCGTTTACTACGATTGCGGAGGTGGTATGGCCTGAGTGGACGTGGCAGATCCCGTTTCTCACTTTACTCGCTCTGACGACCTTTTCCACGAGGTCCGTGACGTCCACGAGCTCCTGGGGTTGCAAAGTGCTCAAAAAGAAAGACGATTTATAGATCACCTGTTTCTCCTTTCCCTCAGAACATATCGTAGTCGCCGGAAGTGATGTACCAGTTGTCAAAGCGAGAAAGCTCGCTTTTTTCCAGGCTGCCATCAGGGGAAATAGCGATGACCGACTGATGCTTGGAGCGCAGGCGAAACCCCAGCTTTTTGAAAGCAGAAATGTAAGGAGAATGGGGCACAAACCATGAAGCCACGATGGCTGCCTTCTGAAATTTAAAGAGTTCAAGGAGCATGGTCAGGAAAACCCGGGCTGTTGCCTCATTCCAACCCTCAATGAAAAACTCCCCTATGGAGCCCAGAGGGTACTGAAGCTGCACCAGGCGGATCACGGCTACACCGGCGATGCGTGCTTCCTGCTTCAGGAAATAGGCCTGGTACTCCCCTGAGGGATGTTCCAGGTATCTCCAGTTCATGTACTGGCTCGTTCGGTCCACCATGATGGGAAAGCGGTCGCGGAGGGATTTCCAGAAGTTGTCATAGGTCGAATCGAACCTTTCCACCTTCTCCAGGCGAAAACGTTGGTCCTTTTTCCCGGTCCCCCAGAAATAGAGGCCGAGTAAAGGAGTAGCGGTTTTCCCCAGAATGGAGCACAGGAGGGGGTTTTTTAAGCGCGCTTTAAGGGCAGAAGAAAGGTCCAGCACCTTAATATAACGGTGAATACGCCCCACGTCCTGCCAACCTAACTTTTTCACATAGGTCTCATAGGAGTTCCGATTGGGAAAGCCGTAAAAGAGCGGGGCCTTTCGACGCTCTCCCTCTTCCAGGGTCAAGAAGGCCAGCTTTTTGAAGATTCCCTTTCCTCGAAACTTGGGGTCGGTCATGGTATCGACTGACTGGGCGCCCAGAAACTCCCGCGAACCGCACTTCATAGGGACGAAATAGAGGGCCTCCTGTCCGATTACTCTGTGCTCGTGGTGCGCCAGGGCGATGATCGGAGGAGCAAAAGGGCCTCTTTCGTATTCCCATTGCCACTCAGAAAAATTCCTGGGGATTTTGGGAAAAACGGAATGGAATAAGGACAAGATCTGTTCCTCTTCCCCTTTTTTATAAAGACCGAACTCAATTTCTTCCATCTCAACTCCTTAAAATGTCCTGTGGACGGGAACCGTTGCCTCCGGCTCTTTAACTTAGGTTCTCATAAGTATAAAATATAGTGAAATTCCAGGAAAAAAGAAATGAAAATTCCTGACTATCATGTGCATCCTGATTTTGGTTTTGACGCCCGGGGTTCCATCAGAGATTACGCTCAGGCCGCGGTAGCCAAGGGCCTCGAGGAAATCTGCTTTACGACCCACCTTGACCTCGACCCTGTCCGGGCTCCCAGGGAGGGCTGGGTGAAGGTTAACGGGGCAAAAAAGCCCAACACCGATCCCGGCTGGGTCAAAAGCTACCTTGAGGAAATTGAGGTAGCTCGAGAGCTATTCTCGAAGGCTCCTTTGAGGATCAAAGCGGGCCTTGAGGTGGATTATTTTCCTGAAGTTGAGATTCTCCTTGAGCCTTTCCTCTCCTTCCCCTGGGATTTCCTTCTGGCCTCGGTGCATTGCATAAACCACCTGGCAGTGGCCGGTGAGAAAGAAGGGGCGCAATTGCTCTCCGTTATGAGCCCCGCGCAGGTGGCCCGGGAGTTCGCGGCCCAAGCAAAGAGAGCCATTGCTTCAGGCTTTTTCAATGGCCTTGCCCACCTTGACTACTTCAAAAGGCTCCGCAGGCCGGGCTTCAAGGAAAAATTCCTCAACGCTTTAAAACCTTATCTTGAGGAAATCCTTGTCCTTTTAAGGGAGACGGGGATGGCCCTGGAGATAAACACCAGGGGAGTAACGAAATACGGGCTGAGGGAGCCCTTTCCTGGCCCGGAAATTATTTCCCTCGCAGCTTCACTGGGCCTGGAGGTAATCACCCTGGGATCGGACAGCCATAACCCCTATGAGCTCGCCCAGGACTTTGGCGAAGGCGTTTCTTTAGCCACCAAGGCTGGATTAAATAAAGTTTACACATTCAAAGGAGGAAAAATTGAGAGAGCTTTCCCTATCACCGAAGTTGACCCTATCTACGCTCCCTACCCCGCTTGAGAAGCTCGAGACCCTCAGCGCGGAGCTCGGGCTGGAGCTTTACATAAAAAGGGATGACCTCACCAGCTCCGCCGGGGGAGGGAACAAGGTAAGGAAACTGGAATACCTGCTTGCCGACGCCCTTTATCAGGGCGCTAAGACCGTTTTGACAATCGGAGCGGTGCAATCCAACCACTGTCGCCAGACCGCTCTTCTGGGAGCAAAGTTAGGGCTTCAGGTTCATCTCGTCCTCGTCGGGCAAATGCCGGAGCAGACTCAGGGAAACATCCTGCTTGATAGCCTGGCCGGGGCACACCTGCACTTCGCCTCCGGTGGCCGGGAGACAGGGGAAGTGGTCCTATCCCGCCTGTTTGAGGATTTGAAAGCTAAAGGTGCCGCTCCTTACATCATTCCTTACGGAGGCTCAAACGAAATTGGTGCCCAAGGCTACATCTCTGCCTGGATGGAGCTGGAAAAGCAGAGCAGGGAAATAGGTATCGACTTCGACTTCCTGGTGCTTCCGGTTTCCTCTGGCGGCACAATGGCCGGTGTCCTCATCGGAGAGGCACTAACTAAAGCAAAGGTGCAGACCGTAGGGATAAGCGTGGGCCCAACCCGGGAAGAGTTGAGGCTGAACCTCAAAACCCTAATTGAAAGCACCCTTATTCGCCTGGGGCTCGACATTGAAACTCCAGAATTTCAACTCCGGGACGAGTTCGTGGGCAAAGGTTACGCTGTCTTCGACGAGGAAACAAGGACGGCCATCGAAACCATGGCCAGAAAAGAGGGTTTGCTTCTTGACCCCGTCTATACGGGTAAGGCTTTCCGGGGGCTTCTGACGCTGGCCAGAAGAAAAGAAATTGGTGGCAGAGTGCTCTTCTGGCATACAGGCGGGCTGCCGGCCCTTTACGCTTATGCTTCATATTTTTGAAAGTCCACACTTTTCCTATACTATAAGGAAAGGCTAAGAGTATGAGAAAATTTTTTTCCGCCACTCCGGAGGAAATCTTCAGGGGAGAGACAACGGATATCTATTTCCAGCGCACGCTGGAGATTTTGAAGGCGAAAAACCTCGATAGGACTGAGGTTCTTGCGGAAATTTTCCCCACAGGAGAGGGTTTGCTCTGTGGCATCGAGGAAATTCGACAGCTCCTTGAAGGGAAACCGCTGGAGGTCTGGGCGCAGAAGGAGGGAACTCTCTTCAGGGCCCAGGACACTCTTGTGCGCATCATCGGGCCTTACGGGGAATTTGGAATCTATGAGACCACCATGCTGGGGATTCTGGCCTCCTCATCCGGATGGGCAACAGCTGCCAGGCAATGTCGCCAGGCTGCCGGAAACAAGCCGGTAATTTCCTTCGGAGCAAGGCATATCCATCCAGCGGTGGTCCCGGTGATGGATAGGGCAGCTTTCATCGGAGGGGCAGACGGCGTGAGCTCGGTTTTGGGGGCAAAGCTTTTGAGAATAAAGCCCTCAGGCACTATGCCCCATGCCCTAATCCTGATTATGGGAGACACAGTTCAAGCGGCGTGGGCCTTTGAGGAGATTGTGGAACCTGATGTTCCCAGGGTGGTTTTGATCGATACCTTCCACGATGAGGCTGAGGAGGCCCTCAGGGTGGCTGAAGCGCTCAAAGATAAGCTCTACGGTGTGCGCCTGGATACCCCCAGAGAAAGGGGTGGGGTCACCCCTGACCTCGTAAAGGAGGTTCGTGCGCGCCTGGATCAAGCAGGCTTTCACTACGTGAAGATTTTCGTTTCCGGAGGCCTGAACCCCGAAAAAATAAGCGCCCTCTCAGATGTAGGAGCCGACGCCTTTGGAGTGGGCTCCTACATCTCTTCTGCCCGGCCCATCGAGATGACCATGGATCTGAAATCCGTAAGGGGCAAACCCCTGGCCAAGAGAGGAAGGATTCCTGGTCCTATTGAAAATCCGCTTTTGGAACGCATATTATGACCACTTTTGATTACCTTAGCCTGATTCTCTGGATTTTTCTCATACTGGCGATTTTTGTCCCTGTTTTCCGTCAGCGCATGCGCCAGGTGGAAAGGTACAGGGTAATCAAGCAGCTGGAAGCGAAAAGGGGCTCGCGGGTGATCACCCTAATTCATCGTCAGGAAGCTCTTTCCTTTTTCGGAATCCCATTTTTCCGCTACATCGACATTGAGGACTCAGAACAAGTTTTGCGGGCTATCCGCCTCACCCCGGACAAAATGCCCATAGACCTCATCGTGCACACGCCTGGAGGGTTAGTCCTTGCAGCAGAGCAGATCGCTCACGCCCTTAAAAGGCACGCCAGCAAAGTTACCGTTATGGTTCCCCACTACGCCATGTCCGGAGGAACGATGATCGCCCTTGCTTGTGACGAACTGGTCATGGACGAGAACGCGGTCCTGGGACCGGTGGATCCCCAGCTGGAAAGGGGCTACGGGATTTACGTCCCGGCAACAAGCGTGCTTAAGGTACTAACACAGAAAAGCCTCAGTGAGCTGGACGATAACACGCTGGTTATGGCGGATCTGGCAGCCAAGGCGGTTTCTCAGGTAAAAAATTTCGTCAGGTGGCTCCTGGAGGACAAAACCTCCTCTGAGGAAGCGGAAAAGATTGCCTCGCTTTTGGCAGAAGGGAAGTGGACGCACGACGCCCCTTTGAGCGTCGAGGCTCTCCAGGAAATCGGCCTGGCAGTAAAGACCGGGCTCCCGGCGGAGGTTTACAGGCTGATGGACCTCTACCCTCAGCCGGCTGGGCGCAGGCCCTCTGTCCAGTACGTTCCCCTCCCTTACGGAGGAAAGGAGCCCAAAAAGAGAAAATGATGCTGGGACTGATTTCCATCCAGGGAAAGCCTCTCTCCAGAGCAAAACTCAACCAAGTTGATGGGAAACTTAAGGCCGTCTTTTTTGATTACTGGGAGACGATCGTGGAGGAAACCGAGCAGGGATTAGCCCGGATGGAGAGAATAGGCCAGGAGCTTTGCGATTTTGAGGCATTCCGGAGAATAGACCGCAAGCAACTGGAGGAAGCCTTAGAGCGCAGGTGGCGCTCGGTTTCAGTCCTTCTGGCCAATCAACCTTTCGAGGTGCCGCTTCCTTCCTTCTTTCAGGGCCTGTTAGAGGATCTCGCCCTGACTTCTTTCGGGGAGGAAATTCTGGATCGGATGGTTTCCTTCGTGGCGCAAAAAATTCACGAGAGATCCATTTTGATCCCCGGAGCGCTCGACTTTCTGAAATTCTTGAAAGAGAAGGGGCTGAAAATCGGGCTGATCTCCAACACTCAGTTCCCACAAAAATATGTAGAGGAGAGCATGAAAAAATTGGGACTGCTCCCCTACTTTGATGTCCTGGTCCTTTCCTCTGAGGTCTCCTGGCGTAAGCCATATCCGGAGATCTTCAGGGAGGGGCTGCGCAAGTTGAACGTGCGCCCCGAAAACGCCATACACTTCGGGGATAGCCTTTATTATGACGTGGAAGGGGCCAAGAAAGCTGGAATTCTCCCTGTGCAGGTACTTGCCAGCCGATTTCGCCCATCAGAGCAGGGAGAGATTGCCATTTATGACTGGCATGCTGCCCGAGCCCTTTTCTCTCGTCTTTTAGGTTAGGAGCGGCTCTTCAGAAAAGCTGCGAAAACCTCTTTTCCGGGGAAAAACGCTCCGGCTCCCAGGTTTTCCTCGATGCGCAGCAGCTGGTTGTATTTTGCTACCCTCTCCGAGCGCGCGGGGGCTCCGGTCTTTATCAGGCCCACGTTCATAGCCACGACCAAATCAGAAATGAAAGTGTCCTCGGTCTCCCCCGAGCGGTGGGAGATTACGGATCCATAACCGTGGCGCCTGGCCATCTGGACGACATTTATGGTCTCTGTAAGCGTCCCGATCTGGTTCAATTTTATGAGGATGGCGTTGGCCACACCTTTCTCGATGCCCATTTTCAGGCGATCGGGGCTGGTCACGAAGATGTCGTCCCCCACGAGCAGGCACTTTTTGCCCAGGACTCCGGTCAGTTCCTGCCATCCTTCCCAGTCGTCCTCGGCCAGCCCGTCCTCAATCAAAATAATGGGATAGCGAGATACCAGGTCCCGATAATAACCCACCATTTCACGGGAGGAGAGCCTCCTGCTCTCTGCCTTGATGAAGTAGTGCCCTTCCTCGAAGAACTCGGAAGCGGCAGAGTCAATACCCAGAAGAACGTCCTCCCCAGGCTTCCACCCTGCTTGTTCGATGGCGTCCACGATGACTTTCAGAGCATCCTCGTTGGAGCTCAGGTTGGGTGCGAATCCTCCCTCGTCGCCGACTGAGGTGAGGAGCTTTTTTGCCTTGAGCACAACCTTGAGCGAGTGGTAGACCTCGCTACCGATGCGCAGGGCTTCCCGGAAGGAGTTTCCGCCAACCGGGAGGATCATGAATTCCTGGATGTCCACGTTGTTGTCCGCGTGTTTGCCGCCGTTGAGGATGTTCATGCAGGGGACCGGCAGAGTGCAACCACCAATACCTCCCAGGTAGATGTGGAGCGGGATACCAAGGTAATTAGAAGCGGCACTGGCTATGGCCATGGAGACCCCGAGCGTGGCGTTCGCGCCCAAGTTGCTTTTGTTGGGGGTGTCGTCGAGCTCGATCATGGCCCGATCGACCTCTGCCTGCTGAAAAGGGCTCATCCCCTCAATGACCGGAAAAATCTTTTCCTGGATATTTTTTATGGCCTTGAGCACGCCTTTCCCCTGGAACCTCGACTTGTCCCCGTCCCTCAACTCCAGGGCCTCGTGCGTCCCGGTCGAAGCTCCGGAAGGGACAATGGCCCTGCCCACAGTCCCGTCAAGGAGCTGCACTTCCACTTCCACGGTGGGGTTGCCCCGGGAATCCAGAACTTCTCTCGCTTTAATGCTCTCAATTACGTCCATTTTTTCACCTCACTCTGACCCTGCTTAGTCTGGCATCACCTTAAAGAACTTTCGAGGGGACCGTCAGACATTAATCAGTCCTTTAATTATCCTTATAACCTCAGGAATTTTAAAGAGCCGCCGGCCAAATAGCAAGAAAAGTGGATCTTCAGCTGAAAACCTCACAGCCCTGACTTTAAAGAGGATAAGGCGACAATCGCTTTCCCTGAGAGCTGGGAACTACAGGAAGGTTTCCTCGTAGAGAAAGAATCCCAAAAATAATCGAAGACAGGCCGGATCCAAGCTCCGAGAAAGCAAATGGCCAGAGACCTAAAAATTCAGCTAAGCAGAAACTGAGTTCTCAGAGCGCGTCAGAAAAATTGGAAGGCAACTTTAATTGCGCGAGAAAAACCCGAAGGCAAAGGGATACCTTCAAAAAGGGAGAGGGCAACCAGCTTCCCGGATTATCAGAGCCCCAGCTTTGCCTGAACTGCTATTTTTGTAGGAAAATTCCCAAACAACCTGTCGTTATTTTGCAGTCAGGCTTTTAGAAAAATGACCTATTCTGTGAACTCCGCGAGAGGGACAAAATCAAAACCCCTCTCCCTGATAGAGTAAATAACATCTTCCAGGATCTGGTAAGTGTAGGGACTTGCCACATGGCAAAGAACGATCATTCCATCCTGCAGGTTGGAGAGAATCCTATTTTTCACCCAATCCGGGTCATGGTCCTCCTGCCAGTCCAGGGAATCCAGAGTCCAGTAGATGCTCCAGTAGCCCTCGCTTGCAGCTATCTCCAAAATTCTTTGGTCCCGATCGCCATAAGGGGGGCGGAAGAAAGGCTTGGTGCTTTCCCCTGTGAGCTCCAGGATCTTACTTTCCACGGTTTGCAGCTCAAATATTACCTCCTCATCGGAGAGCTCGGTTAAGTGCAGGTGGTTCTGGGTGTGATTGCCGATCCTGAAGCCCAGCTCGGCTATCCTTTTGACATCCTCCGGGTTCTGCTCAGCCCAGGCTCCAGTAATAAAAAATGCGGCCGGCACTTTCTGGTGGAGAAGAATTTCCAGAATTTCGTCAATATGACCTCTCCCTGCTCCGGCATCAAAAGTCAAGCTCACGCGGTTTTTCCCTGCTTTTCCTGAGGAGATTTCCTGAGGCGGGAGAACCACTGAGGAAGAAGGGCTGGGAGAAAAAGAAGAGGAGGAGCTGGGGGCAGTGCTCCCTTGCTCGCTCGTTTCTACAGGAGGAAGCGTTAATGAAGGATTGGTGGGCTCCGAGCTCGAGGTGCTGCTCTGGAAAGAGCTTTCGGTGCTGACTGAAGGCAGTGGAGTCAGGCAGCCGCTGGTCAGGGAAAGAACAAGTAGCAATAGGACTATAAAAAATTTTCTCACGGGAAGATTATAGCAACTTTCTCAATGCAGTATTCCTTGAAGTTTAAGGAAGGGTCTATAATATAAAAAAACAGGAGGGCTTGAAAAATGGACATAAGCGTTGTGGTGGACAGCGTGGCCGACCTTCCTGAGGACCTCGTGGCCAGACACGGGTTTTCTCTGGTGCATTTTCCCGTTCATTTCGGAGAGAGGACATACCTGGACAAGTTGGACCTCAGCTCAAAGGAGTTCTTCCGGCTCTTGAGGGAAAAAAAAGAGACCCCCAGGACCTCCGCGCCTTCAGCGGGCGTCTACCTGGAAGTCTTCCGAAGGCTCGTGGAAATGGGAAAGTCCATCCTTGCGCTGACCATCACCTCCAGGCACTCCGCGGCCTATCAATCGGCCCTCCTCGCCAAGAGCATGTTAAGCGAGGGCGAAATAGAAGTGATGGACACAGGAAACGTCTCCATGGGGATTGGGCTTTTAGCAATTAAGGCCGCGGAAATGATTAAGAACAGGTTCAGCAAGGAGGAGATATTCGCCAGAATAAGGGAGCTAATTCCCCAGGTGCAGGTTCTGGCAATGATCCCTGATATAACTTATATGGTAAAAGGTGGCAGGATTTCCGCTCCCGCAGCCAAGATTGCCAGTATTCTGAACATCAAGCCAATCATCCGCATCAGAAGGGGAGTGATTGAACTTGTGAGCAGGGTTTCCGGGTATAATGCGGCCATTCAAAAGCTGATCTCCAAAGTCAAAAGCGCAGTCGGGGAAAAAACTTGCCGCCTGGCGGTAATGCATGCGGACGTCCTTGAGGAGGCCCTTGAGCTCAAAGCTCAGTTAAGCGTCCTTCCGCATGAAGGGGAAATTGCCATCTCCGAGGTTGGGCCTGCGCTGGGAACTCATTCCGGGCCGGGAGCCCTGGCGGTTGCCTTCCACTCTGTATAAATTTTTTTATCCTGTTAGAATATGCTTTCAGCATGTCGGGCTCTGAAGGCGAAACTACTGTTCTACAACAGGGATACTTTCAGAGAGTATTCTCTTCTCTGAAAAACAGGGATTACCGCCTTTACTGGATTGGTCAGTCCATTTCCCTCATTGGCACGTGGATGCAATCCACTGCTCAGGGGTGGCTGATTCTGGAGATGACAAATTCCTCCTTTTACCTGGGGGTTGTGTCCGCGTTGGGAATGCTTCCAGTGCTGTTCTTCTCCCTCTTTGGAGGGGCGATTGCGGATCGGGTGCCCAAGAGAAAATTGCTCCTTTTTACCCAAACATCTCTGGCCATCCCGGCGCTCATTTTAGGAGTTTTGGTTTTAACCAAAAGGGTGGAAATCTGGCACGTGATGCTACTGGCGTTCTTTTTGGGTCTGATGAACGCCATTGATGCTCCCACCAGACAGTCGTTCATCATTGAGCTCGTAGGCAAAGACCTTCTGATGAACGCCATCGGGCTGAACTCCATTTCCTTCAACATCGCCCGCATTTTAGGACCAGTAGTGGCGGGAATCTTAATCGCGGCCGTTGGTCTCCCCTATTGTTTCATCATCAATGGCCTGAGCTTTTTTGCCACGATCATAGCTTTGCTTCTATTGCGCATTCCCGATGTGGTGAGGGCCTCCAAAGAGGATATACTCCAGAGTGTCAAGGACGGCCTGCGCTTTGTGCGCACGAGGCTGGATATCTTCTCCCTATTAGTAATCGTGGCTTCCTCCTCGATTTTTGCCTTCTCCTACACTACCCTGATGCCTATTTTTGCCAGGGATGTTCTTCAAAGCGGAGCCACGGGCCTGGGTGGTTTAATGTCAGCGGTGGGGGTAGGAGCGCTTCTGGGAGCTTTGAATGTAGCCGCATTGAGCACCAGGGGGAGAGGGGCAAGGGTGGCCTTCATTGCCAACCTGGCCCTTTCTATTTCGCTTATGCTTTTTTCTTTCTCCCGCTGGTACTGGCTCTCCACCATTTTCCTGGCAGGGGTTGGCTTCTCCATGATCACCCAGAACACGACCATCAACAACCTCATCCAGACAAACACCCCCGATCACATGAGGGGAAGGGTGATGGGGCTTTACAGCGTCACTTTTATGGGATTGGCTCCCATTGGAAGCCTGCTCGCCGGAACTGTCGCTCAATTTATCGGGGCGCCGATCGCCGTTTTAATTGGAGCCCTAGTGAATGCCGCCTTGGTTATTCTGCTTTTCCGTCTGCGGCCGGAGATGAAGTCCCTGTCTTGAAAAACTTTCGCCAGGTTCCCTTTCTGAAATAGTAGTAAACGAAACCCGCCCTGATTGACCAGTCGAAAGCGGTAGCCAGCCAAACTCCCGCCAGGCCCAATCCCACGGGAAAAGCTAAAATATAGACCAGAAGAAGTCTTCCTACCACCACTCCGGCGATTGTTGCCTTCAGGGGACTTTTTGTATCGCCTGCTCCCCTAAGCGCCCCGGAGAGAATCATCAGCACCGCAAGGCCCGGTTGCTCAAGCCCTCCTAGGCGGATTGCAATTCCTGCCTGGGCAATCACCTCCGGGGTTCCACCAAAAAGCATGGCAATCCTATCACCAGCCAAAAGGAAAAGGAGCCCGAAGGCGGAAAGAACAAAAAGGCCGAACCTGGTTGTACGCCATACACTCCTTTCCGCCAGGCCTGGCTCTCCCGCACCCAGGAATTGTCCTGCCAGGGTGGTAGAGGCAACTGCAAATCCCCATCCGGGCATATAGGAGAGTGATTCTATACTTAAGGCCACCTGATGCGCGGCAAGGGCAATTTCTCCCAGAGCAGAGACGAACCTCATAAAAACTACCTGTGCTCCTCGAAAGACCAGAGCCTCCCAGAAAGCCGGCGCTGTTAGGCTTAACATTTCTGAAAAGTATGGACGGTACACGCGAAATCGGGAAAGTGAGAAGTAAAATTCGCCCTTGCCCTTAAAAGCCAAAACAATCACGCTTAGAGAGCTCAAGACTGTAGCAATGACAGTAGCCCAGGCTGCGCCCTTTAATCCGTAGGCAGGGCAGACCCCCCAGCCAAAAATGAGAAAGAAAGCCAGAACGATGTGCAGGAGGTTACCAAAACCAGTGATAATCATGGGCGTGCGCGTGTCTCCCGAACCTCTCAACGCACCAAAAAGGACCAGAGCGGGAAAGGTAAAAAAATTGACCAGAATTATCAGACGGAAATAATAATTGCCCAGAAGAAGCGCCTCTCCGGAAAGGCCCATCAGAGAGAGAATCCAGGGGCTGAGAAAGAAACCTGAGAGGCCAACGGCAAGTCCTGAAATAAGAGCGAGAAAGAGAGCCTGCCCGAGATAAAGGCGGGCATTTTCAAATCTTCTTGCTCCCCAGGAGCGGGCAATAAGGGAGGTGGAGGAGATGGTGAGAGCGGAAAAAAGGGAGGTAATGACGCTGTTGATGAACACTCCCATTGCCACCGCCGCCAGGGCCGCGGAGTCCCTTAGCCAGCCCACCATCAGGGTATCGGTAAAAGAAACGGCGGTGAGAAGCACATTTTCTACCACCGCGGGGGTGGCCAGGGAGACGATTACCTTATCCAGTTCTTTGCTGGTTGAGGGAGAAGGAGGAGGGGAATTGCTCAAGTGCTATTCCTGATTGTGGTAAACCTGGACTCTGTTCTTACCCGCGCTTTTTGCCTGGTACATAGCGGCATCGGCTTCCCGGATCAGCTGCTCCAGGTCCTTTCCGCTTTCCCCCTCATAACAGGAAACGCCAATGGAGACGGTAAAAGGAAGGGTCTCCTCTACTCGACGTCTCACTCTCTCTGCCAGGGAATGTGCTCCGCTCAGGTTAGTTTCCACCATAAGAACGACGAATTCCTCTCCCCCGAAACGGGCTAATAGATCGATTTGCCTGCAGTTGCTCCTCAGAGTATTTGCCAGACCCTTAAGTGCCTGGTCTCCCGCAAGATGCCCGAAAGTATCGTTGTAGCGCTTGAAGTCGTCAATATCTAACAGGGAAACGGATAACGGGTGTCCAAAACGCTCTGCTCTCTTCAATTCCTTGAGAGCGGATTCCAGGAAGAAACGGCGGTTATAAAGGCCGGTGAGGTAATCGGTAATTGCCAGTTGAAGGGTCCTTTCATAGAGAATTGAGTTGTACAGAGCAAGAGAGATCTGGTCTGCCAGACTCCCGATTAGCGATTGCCTGTCCTCATCGAAAAAACCTTTCTGTCCGCTTTCGATGTCCAGGACCCCGATTACATTTCCTTCAGTTTTCAGAGGAATGGCCATCTCGCAAACGGTCCCCGAGGCTCCAGGAATATAATCGGGGTCCTGGCTCACATCTTCCACCAGCTGAGCCTTCCCTGTGAAAGCAGCTCGGCCCGTAATTCCCTTTTCAAGGGGAATTTTCAAATCCGTAACTCCGCTGCGATAACCTCTGTGGGCGCGCACGCGCAGCACCTGCTCTCTCTGGTCAATGATCAGAATGGCGGCCGTGTAAACCCCAGCCACAGAGGCCAGGGAGTCCAGAATCAGGTTCAGGGTCTGGTCCAGTTCCAGCTGAGAACCGATCACATTTGCCGCCTTGAGAAGAAGAGAGAGGTCCTCAGTGCGCCTTACCAGCTCCTGACGCAGCAGGAAAAAGGCCAGGAGATAGGTCACTGCCATCACCAGAGGGTTAGCTCTTTCGGGGTCTGCTTTAACGTTGGTGGCGCAAAAAACCAGAAGGTAGCCGGGCTGCCAATCTCTAAGTTTAAGGGTGTAAATGATTACCGGGCCGGGGGCTTCCTGGGGAGCAAAATTCTTCCAATCTTTTTCCTTTATTGTCCCCTGCGCCCCCGCTGATCTCAGAAGCTCCTCCTCGCTGATCTCTCTGGGAACAAGCGCCGAGGGAAAGCCGGGAGAAACCAAAGGAGTTAAGCTCTTTCCCTTCTTCAAAAGAAGCAAAAAACGATCGGAGCCAAGAATGGCTTTTGCCTGAGGTGAAATTTCCTCCCACAGGAAAAAACGGTCCCCCCATTTTTGAATAAGCTCATAGGGGATCTGAGCCGGCAGTAAATCTTCCTCCCGCTTCATGAAATCCTCCACCTATATTTTTAGCTTTTGGCCTCAAAGCAGTATCCTTGCGTCCACAACCACAAGGCCCTGTTCGTAAAGCATAACTGGGTTGGCATCCAGCTCCTTAATTTCGGGGAAATCCACCACTAACTGTGAAAGGCGAGAGAGGGCTTCGGCCAGAGCATCTATGTCCTTGGACTTCTGACCCCTGACTCCCTTGATGATAGGAGAGGCCTGAATTTCCAGCGCCATACTCCTGGCCTCTTCCACCGTAACCGGGGCCACGCGGAAGGTCACGTCCTTCAGTACCTCCACGAAAATGCCTCCCAGGCCGAACATCACCACCTGCTGGAACTGGGGGTCGCGGATTGCCCCGAATATCACCTCGGTTCCGCCGGGGGAGGCCATTTTTTGAACCAGCACTCCCACAATTCGGGCGTCGGATTTGTAGCTTCTGGCGTTAGCCACGATCTCGTTAAAGGCGGCCCTAACCTCCTGATCGTTCTTGAGGTTCACCTTCACTCCCCTGGCCTCAGTCTTGTGGACAATGTCAGGAGAGGAAATTTTCAGTACCACGGGGTAGCCGATCTGGTCTGCAGCTTTCACCGCTTCTTCAGCATCTGCCGCAAGGATGCTTGAGGCTAAAGGCAAGCCGTAGGCTTTGAAGATCTGGCCTGCTTCGTATTCCATCAAAGCAGTGCGTCCCTCACTTTTAATTTTATCCAGTATTTCCCTTACTTTCTCCCTGCCTACTTGATGGGGCTCAAACTGCGCGTTTTTCCTTTCCAGGTACTTCCCATAATAGCGCAGGGAGCCCAAAGCGCTGAGTGCGTCGTCAGGGTCGAAATAGGTGGGAATCCCCCTGCTTTTAAGCCACTCTCCAGCTTTAAGGCAGCGTTCTCCTCCGATAAAGGAGACCACGATGGGTTTGACCGCTCCCGCCTCAACATAGGCCTGGTAAAGACCTTCAGCGATGTTCTGGGGGTCAGTGATCGAGGTTTCGCAGTAAAGCATTGCCGCACCGTCCGTCCAGGGATGGCTCAGAGCGTCCATGAGGCAACCATGATACCAGGGCCTGTCGGCCATTCCGGTCATATCTACAGGGTTGCGAGGGCTTCCAAAATCAGGCATCCACTTCCGGAAGAGCTCTTTTAAATCGTCAGGTGGGTCATTTAGGGGAATACCGTGTCTCTCCGCAGCATCTGTGGCAAGCACTCCTGCGCCACCGCCGTTAGTAATCACAGCTATGTGGTCGCCCTTGAGGGGTTTCATCATGGAAAGAGCAATGGAGCGCACGAAAAGTTCATCCAGGCTTCGTGCGGGTACAATGCCGTATTGGTCAAAAGCTGTAGTGTAAACTTTGCTGGAACCGGCCAGGGAGCCAGTGTGGGAAGCCGTAGCCAGCTCTCCCCTTTGAGATACTCCTGCTTTCAGGGCGATTATCGGCTTGTGGCTTCTTTTTGCGGCATCAAGAAATTTCCTTCCGTCTTTGACTCCCTCGATGTAGAGGCTGATGGCTTGCGTGTGAGGATCCTCGTTCAGGGCGTCTATGAAATCAGCGAAGTCCAGATCGGCCATGTTTCCAATTGAGATCATGTGGGAGATACCAATCTTGTTGATCCAGGTCATGCCGTCCAGGGCGATAAGCAGAGCGCCGCTCTGGGAAACAAGGCCGATGCTTCCCGGATAAGGAAGGTAGGGGCCAAAGGAGGCGTTGGCCTTGGCCGGGTTGTTGAGGATTCCCACGATGTTGGGACCTACGACGAGCATGTTGTACCTGTGGGCAATATTGACCAGCTCCTCTTCAAGGTCTCTTCTTCCCACCTCCCCAAAGCCCGAAGTAATTACGGCTACAACCTTTACGCCTTTTTTGCCGGCATCCTCAGTCGCCTGTAGGGCCACGGCCACGGGAACAGTAAGCACGGCAAGATCAACCTCTTCGGGAATTTCTGTTGCGGCCTTGTAGCACTTGAGGCCGAGGATTTCATCAGCATTGGGGTTAACGGGAAAGACTTTGCCCTCGAACTTTGAGTCCAGAAGCCCTTTGACAACCATATATCCGATGGAGCCTTCTTTGCGTGATGCGCCGATTACCGCAATGGAGCGGGGATTAAAGATTGCCTCTAATTTCACGAGCTCATCCTCCAGTATTTGGTTTTTTAATGGTCAATCATTGGTATTATAAAACTAATTCTCACCTTGGAAAGTCTTTTCCAGGGAAGAAAGAACTGTTCTTTCGGCTCAAAAAATGATCCCATCAGCGATTATTTCTGCTTTCGATCTCCTTTCTCCAGGCTCAAATTGGCGGTGGAAAACTCTCATAGATAAGTAGCGATTAAGGATATATTCGAACAATTCGATAAAGTTTTTCTAATCTACCTGAGATATTATATATACTAAGGGCTTATTTTCCGGGAGCTAGATTATAGCAAAAAGAAGCGAGGAAATAAAATGAAAAAAAGAGAGCCAGTTTTCAAAAATTATCAAGAGAGCACGCCTTTTCAGGATTTTTTTGGCACCTTAACCTTTCCCATTCAGATGCTCCTTTCTGATGGCACCATCGTCGGATGAAACAGGAAGTCTGAGCGTCTCTACGGCTTTAATGCCAGCGAGGCTTTAGGGAAGAAGCTTCAGGAGCTGATCTTCCCTGGGGAGGAAAGGGAAAAGTCTCTGGCACTCCTTAAGGTTGCCCAATCCCTTGAGGAGCCGATAGTTTCCCAGCCTTGCACAATCCAGACCAAAAGTGGGGAAAGGTAGCGCGTTTCCTTGTATGTATTCCGCTCCCGGTCGGGAAGATTTTCGTGGAGATCTCCGATCAAGGAATCGGAATACCCGAGGAAGAGATCCCTAACCTGTTCCAGCCCTTCTACCATCCGCAGAATGGTTCTCGGCGCGCTTATGCCGGAACAGGGCTTGGCCTCTACGCCTCCAAGAAAATCATGGATGCCCACGGGGGAAAAATAAACCTCCAGAGTGAGCCCCGTAAGGGAACAACGTTCACTCTGACTTTTCCCAGGGCAATAAATTAAATTTAACTTCTCCTCTTGACAAAAGTTTCCCCATTCATTAAATTGTCAATATGACAATTTGGTTGAATGACATTAAAATTAATACGAAACCCGGTGCTCCCCCGGCTTATCTTCAATTGGCGGATCTTCTTACATTTCTAATTCAATCGAGGAAAATTGCCCCGGACGAGAAGCTCCCCTCCGTAAGAGATGTTTCGGCCAAAATAGGTGTCAATAGGGGCACAGTCCTGGCCGCTTACAGGCAGCTTGCAGAGAGGGGCCTCGTGGAAATGCACGTTGGGCAGGGAACCCGGGTAAAAGGGGCTTCGCGCCCCGGGAGTGCAAAAGAGGAGCCTCCAGAGCTCCCCTCCCAGGCTCGGGCCTATCGCAAAAAAATCCCCTCACCTAACTGGTTTCCTCGTGCCGCGGAGATCCCCTTCTCCCTGGCCGTACCCGAGAAGAGCCTCATTCCTCAAGAGGAAATAACGAAAACTATGAAAAAACTTCTCGATCAGGAAGCGCTGGAGCTCCTCTCTTATGGCCCGGCCAAGGGAGACGCTGGCTTCAGGGAGGCTTACGCCGGTTACCTTAAAAGCAAGGGGATGCCTATCAATGATGGCTGGGTCCTTCCCACAAGCGGCGCCACTCAGGCCTTCGACCTGGTCGCCAAAATCCTCAACCCCGGAGACCTGATCTTCCTGGAAGAGCCTCTCTATTCCGGCACCCTGAGATCCTTTTACCTGTGGCCTTTTGAGACTGAGAGCTTATCCATGGAGAAGGACGGGATAAACACCGGGCAGTTACAGAGGTTCCTGAATCAGGGAAGGATTCCTCGCCTGGTCATTCTCACACCGGATTTTCAAAATCCCACAGGAGCTACCCTTTCTTTAAAAAAGAGGGAGGAGATTGCCTGGCTGGCCAGAAAGTACGACTTCCTGATTTTTGAGGATGCCGTTTTCTCAGAGCTCTACTACGAGAAGCCCTTGCCTTCGCTTTTATCCCTGGCTCCAGAAAGGGTCATCCGCGCCGATAGCTTCTCCAAGATCCTGGCCCCTGGCCTGCGCCTGGGGACGGTAGTCGCTCACCCCAAAATCCTGGAGTACCTCATCCCCATCAAACAAGCCACGGACTATCAGACTCCTCTTCTGAGTCAGGCTACCCTTCGCGAGCTCATCAACTCGGGTTACTGGCCCAAGCACCTGGAGTACATTCGCTCCCGGTACCGCACAAAAAAGGATGCGCTCGAGGAATCCCTTAGACCCTTAGAGGGAAAGATCTTCTCCTGGAAAACTCCCGCTGGGGGCTTCTTCTTCTGGCTGGAAATTTTATCCGGAGTTGATGCTCAGGAACTTCTTTTAGCTTCTTCCTCTCGAGGGGTCTCCTTTGTGCCGGGAGCGCTTTTTTCCACCCGACCCGAACACCGTCACTTCCTGCGCATTTCCATTTCCAGTATTCCTCTGGAGAAATTCCACGAGGGCATCGGCATTTTGGGGCAGTTAAGCGAGGAATTCTCTTTAGAGCTCGCTCCCTCGGTACCATTAATTTAAAGAAAGGAAAAAATATGAAGTCCAATGTGAAAAAGTTAGCTTTAATCGCCATGCTGGCTGTTTTCACTTTCCTTGCCACCCTCATCCACGTCAACACGGGCCCCAGCTCCTATTTCAACTTAAGCGAGGCCATGGTGTACACGAGCGCCCTGCTTTTTGGGCCTGCGGTGGGGGCTTTATCGGGCGGAATTGGCGCAGCGCTGGCAGATATGCTCCTGGGTTTCGCGCTTCCCTGGGCTCCCATTTCCTTTTTAATCAAAGGGATGGAAGGTTTGATCGTAGGAGCTCTTTCCTCCCTGCGCTGGAAAAACAGGCTCCTCGGGGACATAATCTCTTCTTTGGCAGCTTTCCCAGTGATGATTGCAGGTTACACTATTTCAGTGGGATTGATTTATGGCTGGCCTGCTTCCCTCGTGGAGTTCTTTACAGACATAGTTCAATGCCCCGCAGGGCTGATCATCGCTATTCCCCTAACCTACGCCCTCCGCAAAATCAGGGTTTCAGAGAGGTGGTGAGCGTGGGTTTGAAAATGGTGGCCAGGGACTGGCCCTTCCTTCTGCACCCCAGTCTCACCGTGCTCCTTACGGCATCCCATGAAGGAAAGGAGACCATCACCCCCGTCGCCTGGATAATGCCCTTAAGCGGGGAACCCCCTCTTGTAGCTGTGGCTTTAAAGCAAACGCGGTTCGCTTATGAGCTCTTGAGGAAATCCGGGGAGTTCGCCATAAACGTCCCCACCCTGGATCAGGCAGATAAAGTCTGGGCCTGCGGCACGACTTCGGGAAGGGACTCCGACAAGTTTGCCCTCACGGGTTTCCAAAGGCTTCAAGCGGAAAAGATAAGGGTTCCTCTGATCCAGGAATGCGCAGCTTTCCTGGAGTGCCGGCTCTTTGCCGATCAGGCCTTCGGGGACCATCACCTGATCGCGGGAGAGGTCCTTCTGGCAAAGGTGAAGGAGGAGCTCTTCGATAAAAGCTTCCATGAAAAATTTTCCCCCTGCCTGCACCTGCGCAAGAACCTGTTTTTGAACGCGGATTGGAAAAGCCTGAAAGAGATATGAAATCCCTTCTTGCCACCTCAACCTCTTTTATGGGCCCTGTGTGGTCTAAGGGTCAGGGATGTTATTTGATCTCTGAGGAAGGGAAGCACTACCTCGACCTGGAATCAGGAATCTGGTGCGCGATCTTTGGCCACGGCGATCCCGGTCTTGCCGAAGCTTTGAAGAAACAGGCGGAAAACATTGCTCATTGTGGCTCCCTTTATCTTTCTCGCACTGCCATTCAGGTTACGGAAACCCTGCTTTCCATTACACCTCCTCAATTCTCTTCGGTTGTCTGGCTAGCCTCTGGCTCCGAAGCGATGGACTGGGCAATGCAGATCGCCCGCCTGGCTACGGGTAAAAGAAAGTTTTTAGTCCTCGACTGTGGCTTCCTGGGCTCCACGGACCTCCCGTTCAGAGGCTCGCATCCTAAAAAGGAAGACCCAGATTTCACCTTTCTGAATACCAGCAAGTACTTTTTAAACGGCGATCTAGACCTGGAAATTGACGGGGAAACGAAAAAACATATCAACTACCTTTTTAAGGAGAGCGATTTCGCAGCTTTAGTCATAGAGGCCATCCCGGTCTCAGGAGGGATTAACTTCCTCTCCCGGAGTTTTCTCAAGGCCCTGGAGGAAGCTTGCCGAAAAAACGGAGTTCTTTTCATACTGGATGAGGTTTCCTGCGGGATGGGTCGCACGGGGAAGTGGTTTGGATTTCAGTGGTTCGACCTGGAACCGGACATCACGGTTCTGGGAAAAGCGCTGGGAGCTGGATACCCGGTGTCCGCAGTTCTTATGAAAGAAAGGGTAGCTAGGGAGGTCGAGGGTAGAATTGGCCGAGTGCAGTCCCACCAGAATGACCCCCTGGGAGCTGCGGCAGCTCGCTATGTGATCAACCGCTTGAAATCCGAGGGATTTCCGGAAATGGTCCAGGAAAAGGGAGAGTTCCTACTTAAAGGGCTTGAGAACCTTGAAAGTGCCTTCCCCTTCCTCTCTCACGCGCGAGGTCTGGGCTTGCTGTCCGCTCTACAGGTTTTAGACGACGAAGGAAAGCCCTCAATGGAACGAACGGAGTATTTCCAGAGCAGGGCCCTGGAGTTTAGCATCCTTTTGGGAGCAAAACCCGCTTTAGGGCTCTTAAGATTCCTTCCCCCTTACATCATCAGCTTCGAGGAGATAGAGTGCGCCCTGAAAGCACTCAAAGAGATAGCAGAAACAGTTCCCTGAGACTAAAAGCGTCAGATCAAGAATCCTCCTTGACTAAAAAGGGCGAGGAATCCCCTAAAGGTCATCTAATTTGCCCACCCTTTTAAGCAAGGAGAAAGAAAAAACCTGGCGAAAATGTGCACCGCCAGGCCTCGATGGTTAAGAAATTACGCAGCCTGTTCCAGGGGCTTTGAGATTCAAAATAAACAGAGGCGCTAAAGAAAAAAAATCCTTTCCAAATGGGGTGGCTGAGGGGACTTGAACCCCCAACACCTGGATCCACAGTCCAGTGCTCTAACCAATTGAGCTACAGCCACCAGGTCAGCTGAATTTTAGCACTTCCTTCCCTTCTAGTCACCATTTCTCTTGCGGCAAACAGACTCCATAAGTCAAAAGTTCTGTCTAACTTAATTGAAAAAAAAATTTTTGCCAAACCCCTTTATTTTTTCCACAAAGGTTATAAAATAACTTGTTTTTTAAAGAAGGAGGAAAACAAAGAGTAAAATTGAAGATCGCCATAGTTTACAGCCCCCCTCGAGAAGGGGAAGAATCGGAGGAATACGACCCTCCTGAACATGCTGAGCGCATTGCTCTGGCCATTTTCAGGAACAATCACCAGCCTTTGATCTTCACTGATCTGGAAGTTTTCGCAAAACCGGAAATTTTGAAGGAAAGCGGAGTGGAATTGGTCTTCAATATCGCCGAGGGGACAATTGGCATGAAAGACAGGGAAGCCCTGATCCCCGCCCTGTGCACCACTCAGGGAATAAAATATCTGGGAACAGGCGTTCTTGGTTCAGCCATTTGCCTTGACAAGGGGATGACCAACGCGGTACTTAAAGCCCAAGGCGTTCCAGTCCCGGAATGGGTGGTAGTGGAAAAAGCAACCGATCTGAAAGAACTGGAAATTCCTCTCCCGGCGATCGTGAAATACAACAGTGAAGGTTCCAGCATGGGGATAGGCCTGCTTTCTGTCTGTTACACCCGTGAGGAAGTCATCGATCAGGCTAACCAGCTTTATAGAAAATTGCCCGAACCCATCCTGGTGCAGAAATTTATCCTGGGAAGAGAAGTCAACGCCGGTCTCATAGGGAACCCCCCTGATTGGCTGGAATTGGGAGCTATAGCCCTCGAATGCCGCAACCCCTGGAACATAACCATGGAGAGGTCTTTTGGCAAAGCAGGGATTGACTCCTGCTATAAGGAAAAGGAATTCTACGGAAGGGCAATGGAGCTCACAAAAAAGATATTTCAGGTATTGCGACTCAGCGACATGGTCAGAGTGGACTTCAAGGTCTGGGAAAAGGAACTTTACGCTATCGACGTAAATCAGTATCCCGCCCTGGCAGAAGGTAGGATGTTCTCCCGCCTGGCAGCTTCGGTGGGCCTTAGTTACGATCAGATGATCGGAAAAATCATTGAAGCGGGGATAAAGAGGCTATTCCCGGAGATGGTTCAGAGAAAACAGGAGGAGTGGAGCAGGGTCTCCCTGGAAGCGGTGGCACCTGTTTAAAGCTCCTAAAGCCCCTCTTCCTCTTGAGAGATAACCTCCCAGGCTTCCTCTTTTAAGGACACCGGGACCAGAATCTCAATCACGCTTAAAGGCCCGAGGGTGAAGCCGTAAATTTTCCCCAGGGCCTCCCCTTTTTCCAGCACTGGTATCCCGGCATCCTCCAACTTGCTTTTCACCAGGGCAGCCTCAAAGGGGTCCTCTGATCGAAAGACGACTACCCACCCTTCATTCATCTCCTCAGCTCATCAGGTAGAAGGACGTTACTCCAGCTTGGCCCCGCATGATTGGCAGAAACGGTCACCGGGCTTAATTGGGGCACCGCAGGCAGGGCATTTCAGGCCAGGGACTGCACCAGGTGCAGTTGCGGAGAAAGCACGAGGATGGGTGTTTTCGTCAATGGATATCAGCAACTGCAAAATTCCCGCCATCGCCAGAAGGCCAGCCCAGCTGGCGATCCCTCCAATCAATAGTCCCACGAAGAGGACCCAGCGCATCCCTGCCATAGCCCCCGGCCCCATGGGCTCCATCATTCCGGACCCGTAATATGTGTACCAGCCATTATAGGGAGAGGCAACAACAATAATGGCAAACACCACACATAGGACCAGGGTCAGCCAGGCCAGAACCTGCAAAACCCCAGAAACGAAGTGGTAAAGACTAAACCTCATTTAAAACACCTCCTTCACTTGTGTCTATTTTAGCAAAAATAATGCCTTACCCGATATCTCAAGCTATAATTGTCTTGAGGTGAAAGCGTGAAATTTATCTGGATAGTTTTATGGCTTCTCGTGGGGCTCTGGGCAGCAGCTCTGAGAAAGCAAAGGTCCTTTTGGGGGGTCCTCCTTCACGCCCTTCTTGGCCCATTCGGGATTCTCCTTTTTGCCCTAATTCCTGAGAAGAAAAAACCCGCCCCGCCGCAGGCCAACGAGGAAACTCACAATACCTCAAAAGCTGAGGGACCGGCAGAGGAAGAAAAGGGCAAGGGAGGTTAAGGGAGGAGCGAGAAAATGGACATCTGGTCTGGGCCCTGGCCCTGGATAATCATCGCTTTGATTTTCGTGGTTTTAGTAATCCGAGCCGCTGTCATCGGGAAAAGGATCCGGAAGAAAAGAGGGGGGAAGGACTAATTTCCCCTTAAATTCCTCAGCAGGAGGTCGGGGCTCTGGCTGGGGTCGAGCAAGATGGAGTTGTGCCAGATTTTTTGAGCTTGTGGGACAAGCTCAGGTCGAACAACCACCACGGCTGATTCAAAGCCCCCTTTTAAAAGCACCTGAAAGGCATAAGTCCAACCTTCTTTGTAAATAAATTCCAGAGGGCCCAGCTCGTCTATAATTAAAAGTTCCGTAGGAACCGACCTTTCCAGAACCATGTTTCCCCAGAAAAACGCTTCTGGATTGAATTTCCAGGAAGGCAATTCTGGAAATTCAATCCCCTCCCCCCGGCGAGAAGCCAAAAGCATGGATTCGGCCCTTTGTAGGTTCAGAGAGATTGTGGCCACCTTCTGGGAACCTTCAAAAACGGGAAGAGAAAGCAGGCCCGAGATCTTGATTTTTCTCTTTTGAGCATCTAGGTAGAGTTTCAAGCAGAATGTGGTCTTTCCGGAATGGAAAGGCCCAGAGAGCAAGTAGATTCTATTTTTAAACTCGGCTCGTTCCATTTTCCAGATAAATAAGAGGACGCCCACTTTTAGAGTCCACTTCAAGTTTCACTCCGTAAACCGCGGAAAGAACCTCCCTTTGGAAAACCTGGCGAACTTCTCCAAAAGCCAGGCTTTTCCCATTAGAGATTATCAGCACCCTGTCAGCCACCAAAGCGGCTGAATTGGGATCGTGCGTGGTAAAAACGATAGTCTTTCCCCTTTTCTTCAAATCCAGAAGGATGTCCAGGAGCCTTTTTTGATTCTTTAAGTCCAGGTGAGCCAGGGGTTCATCCAGAAGAAAAATTCTGGGGTTCTGAGCAATGGTGCGAGCAATAATCACCAGTTGTCTTTCTCCGCCGCTTAAAGCAGTCAGGTATCTGTTGTAGAGGGACTCCATTCCCGTAGCTTTGAGAGCTTCAAAAGCCACTTCCAGGTCCTTTTTCCCGGGGGCCTCGAGCGGTCGCAGATAAGGAGCTCTGCCCATGAGCACGTATTCCAATACGGTGAATTGGAAAGCCACCCTTTCTTCCTGGCGAGCTAAAGCCAGGATCAGGCTCAATTCCTTTCGGGAATACGAGGAAGCCGGCCGCTCGAAGAAGTAAATGTCACCCCCTTCCGGCCTGAGCTCCCTCAAAAGGAGATGCAGGAAAGTCGTCTTCCCGGAGCCGTTTGGTCCCAGGATGGCCAGGATTTCCCCCTCCCTCACTTCTAAAGAGAGGTCCTGGAGTACAGGTCGGTCCTTCTCGTAGGAAAAAAATAGATTTGACGCGCAGAGAGCCCTCATCCTGTCCTCCTCTGGGGCAAGGAGAGAAAAATCAGAAAGAGCACGGCGCCCAGGAGCGATGTGAGTATTCCCAGGGGAATTTCACCTGCCAGAGCCGTCCTGGCCACGGTATCGCAGATCAAACCGAAAGCCCCTCCTAAAAGAAGGGAAGAAGGCAGGGCAAACTGAGCGTTGGCTCCGGAGATTCTTCTGGCGATGTGGGGAATAATTAAACCGATCCAGCTAACAATGCCCGAGATGGAAACCATAGCGGCCACGGGAATCACGGCCAGGAGCAGGACGAGGATTCTCTCTCGGGAAACCCTAACTCCCAGAGAAAAGGCCGTGCTTTCCTCTAAGGTCAAAAGATTGATCCTCCACCTGAAGCTAAAAAGCACGGCTAAACAGAGGAGGACGGGGGAAAAAATGAAAATAACCTGGGACCAGGAGCTCCCCCAGAGCCCGCCCAGGAGCCAGAAAGTAATTTCGGGAAGCTGCTTTAAGGGATCGGCCAGATACTTCAAGACCCCCACGCCCGCTGAGAAGAAAGCAGAAATGGCAATGCCTGCCAGAATGAGACGAAGAACCCATCCGCCGTAGCGCAGTTTCCGCGCCAGAAAAACGGAGAGAAACAATCCCAGAAGGGAGAAGAGGGAAGCCGCAACTTCGGCGACAATCAAGGAGCTGCCGAAAAATATGATAGCTAAAGCAGCGCCGAAGGCTGCCCCCTGGGAAACGCCCAGAAAGCCAGGTTCCACCAGGGGATTCTGAAAAATCATCTGGAGGACGAAACCAGAGGCCGAAAGGCTCATTCCCAGAAGCATCGCCAGGATCAGACGGGGAAGTCGGTAATTCAAGGTTAGGTTTTGAAATAATGGGTCGCTTAAGTCCCCAGGAGAAAGGAAGCCCAAAGCTGGATAACGGCCTATGCCTAAAGATAAAAGGAATAAGCCGAGGAGAAGGAATAAAAGGAAAAATAGCCTCCAATTTCTCTTTCTCCTTTGGGAAATTACGGTGCTGGTAAAGGAAGCGTTCAGTCGAGATCCCCTTTCAACTCGGGAAGTATTTTTTCTGTGTAGGTCTGGGCATCAATTCTGTAAAGCTTCAAAAAGAAATCCGCGGCTTCCTTTTTTATGTCTAAATCGGAGAAAATTTGGGGATATGTTTTCGCTGCTATCCAGAGGAGGCCTAAAACCCACCGGGGGTCAGGCTGATCCCAGGAATAAAAGTCTCCCGGAAAGCCAAAAAGGTTCCCCTTAGTGGCGGAAAGGCCCTGCCATTTAGCATCGGCACGCAGCTTCTGACATACCACTCTGGAATCCCCACCGTAATAAACGATGAAGATACGCTCTGGATTCCAGACCGCTATCTGTTCGAAGTTGACCATGGACCAGCCGCCACCTTTTACTTCTTTCCAAACCGGTTTTCCTCCAGCCATTCGGGCAAGTTCGGTTTGAATCCAATCCGCCGGAGGTACGCTCACGGATGAGGTTCCTCCTTTTTCCGAGTACTGGGCCACGAGCAGGGAGAGCTTCTTCTCCTGGGAAGAGACCCTATTTTCCACGAGGGAGATTTTCTCCTGGTAATAACTTTCAATTTCCTTTGCCCTCTGGGGGTTGCCCAGAATGGCACCGATGGTATGAATGTCCTTGAGGAACTGCTCCACTGTCTCCATATCCAGGTAAACCACCCGCACTCCCAGATTTTCCAGGGAGCGGCCAGTTTTGGAGGCTAAATAACTCTTCATTACCACTAAATCGGGCTTTAAGGCCAATATTTGCTCCGGGCTTACTTCGTAGTCCAGAGTTTTCTTGGCAGAAAAGGAGGGGTCAACCAGAGGGAGAAAACGGGCAGGATCGTTTATCCCTCCTCCGCTGTAGGCAAATATCCTCTCTCTGGCCTCCGGAAAGAGATAGAAGGCGTCAAGGAGCATAAAAGAAGCCTTGCCGGCGATCACGATGCGCTCGGGGATTCTCTCCAGCTTGACAGATCGGTTGAGGGCATCAGTAATGGTAATATTGGAATTAGATGGCGGGGTGCTTTTCGCCTGGCAAGAGGTTATAAGAAAAATAGAAATTAGCATAATGGCGACTGCTACTAAAAATCTCCTCAAAGTGAGCCCTCCCTTTTGCAAAATTATAGTTCGAATTATAACCATCTTATTGCAAAACTCAAGGGAAAGTTGTATTTTCTGGTAAATTTGAACTCATGAGGGCCTCTATGGGAGTAGCAAAAAGCATACTGGAGTCGATAAAAAGGGACGCTGAGGTTCAGGAAATCAGGATTGGCATTTTTTGGACCGCCGTCTGGAGCGCGCAGTGCGGGCTGGCTTTGACTCTCAGGCCGGAGTTTGAACACAAGCCCGCAGTTGGGGAAGCCGGGAAGCTCAGGAGGAAGTCCGCACTCGGAATCTGCCAGTTGTGGAACTCCTCTTTGTTGAGCGAACGATCGTTAGGAATTGCAGCCATAAATTCCCTGATCGATGTCTCGGGGAACCACCTGAAGGACCTGGACGCCGCGGACTACCTCATGGAATCAGGAAAGGGGAAGAATATTGCCATGGTGGGGCACTTTCCCTTTGTCCCGGCACTCAGAAAAATCGCCAGCAAGCTCTGGGTTCTGGAGCTGGAGCCGGGCCCTGAGGACTTTCCTTCCTCCGCCGCTCCTGAAATCATTCCTCAAGCGGATATCGTGGCAATTACGGGCTCAGCGATCATCAACGGCACGATGGATCAGCTTCTCAAGCTGGCTTCACCTCAAAGCCTGGTTGTGGTCATGGGGCCTTCGGCACCTCTTTCCCCTGTCTGGTTCGATTTCGGCGTGGATATTGTCTCCTCGAGCATAGTTCTGGACCCGCCACGGGTCCTGGAGTGCCTTTCACAAGGGGGAAACCTGCACCAGATGGTCCGCTCGGGTATAAGAAAGGTGAGCATCCTCAAAAAATAGGGACTGTCCCTATTTTTCACACGGCGCCAGAAGCTCAAATATTTCGAAAAACTTAGTCTTCAGGGAAGCCATTGCACCCTCCTTTGCTCAACTATTTCTCCTGGAAAAAGTCCAGTTTTCAGAATATTATAGGACTAATCTTGCTAATACTGGTAGGGATGCCGCCATTAAGGCAATTAAATCTTCCTCGCTCTCTATTTGAGGGATAATAGCTGTACTGATACTAAGGGGAGGGATTTGAGAAATGGCTCTAAAGCCGCCCAGAAAGTTTGTGTGTACGGTCAGAGACCTGATCTACTGGCTTTATGCCCAGCTTATCGCCAACTCCGCAGGCTTCGGGGAAAATTACGCCTTCGTAATGTCGCGCTTCAAGAAACTCAAATCGGGAGAGATGAAATGGTCATCGAATCTGCGCGACCACATGAAGGAATGGGACAAGGGCAAGGTCTGCGTTTACTGCGGTTCCGATAAGTACCTTTCCCTTGACCACATTATCCCCGTCTCCCGGGCCGGAGTGGATCCACGGGTAAATACGCTCCTGGAATCCACCGACAACTGCGTCTGGGCCTGCCGCGCCTGCAATTCACAAAAGGGGGGCAGGGATATTTTCGAATGGTACGGCGCAGAAAGGATAGACGAGATTCCCAGGCTCGTCCTCTCGAAATTCCTAAAGCTGGCATACAGACTGCACGAAACTCAGGGAACCCTTGATCTTTGCGACCCCAATATGGATGGCGTCCTGGATATTTACGATCTGGGCGTGGTGATCACTGATCTGATCATGAGAAAGAGCGGTAAAAAATAGGGACAGTGAGGCTGTCCCTATTTTTTCAACGAGAACTCTGTGTAAAATAGGGCTAAGGAGGGGAAACGTGAACCAGGAGCTATATTTCGAGCTTATCCTGATCGTCCTCTTCACAGCATTTTCCGTGATTCGCATTAACTATAATTTGAAAGCGAGGCGGGCTGGTTATAGAACCGTCATCGAGGAAAGCAAATTATATTCCATCTTGCTTTCGATTTTCATCTGCTATGAGGTATTCACACTTTTCCTCTATCTTCTCTTTCCACAGACCCTCTCCTGGGGCGAACTGAACCTGCCATACTGGCTACGCTGGGCAGGACCTTTCTTCGGCTTTTGCTCACTGGCCTTGTTCGTCTGGGTGCACAAAAGCCTGAGCGCCAACTTCTCCCGAAAAATAAGAATCGCGGAGGAACAGAGGCTCGTTACCTCAGGGCCTTATCGTTTTCTCCGCCACCCGATGTACGCGGCTTTTTATCTTTTGCACCTGGCGGTGTTCTTCCTGACGAGCAACTGGTTTCTGGGGGCGAGCTGGACTGTTTTCTTGACGGTCATAATTTTCATGCGGATCAATCGGGAAGAAAAACTTCTAATTGAAAAATTCAAAGAGGAGTACCTGTTTTATATGCAGAGGACTGGAAGGTTCATTCCCGTGTTCTGGAAAAGAAAAAAGAAGGCGGAAGGGCTGACATCGAAGGACGCGCTTTGAGCTTAGAAAAAAGGGGACAGGCTGGTTTTTTCAAAGGAGCGGTGATAAGTGCACAAAAAACCAGCCTGTCCCCTTTTTTGTGTTCACTTTTTTGTCTTCGGAAAATGGGTTAGAGTATTCAAAAAGTTAAGGGAGAGGATTATGGGAGACAGAAAAAGAGAGCTTTCGAAGAAAATAATCGCAGCGGCCCTGGTGATAGTTTTGATAACAGTGATTGCCTACGTGGCAGTCTTGGGGCTAAACCCAAAGGAAAAAGCCAATATTTCGGTGAGCTCTCCCCTACCCAACGAGAAGGTGACTATTCCGTTTAAAGTAAAAGGGGAAGCCAGAGTGTTCGAGAATACTGTCCTTGTCCGGCTAAAGGACGAAAGTAGCCAGGTCCTTTTCTTCGCGCCTTTTACCGCTCAGGCGCCAGAAGCAGGAAGCTTCGGGCCCTTCGAAGCGGTAATCGACAAATTAGAGAAAGCGCCCTCGGGAGAGAGGGTTTTCCTGGAGGTCTTCTGGACTTCTCCTAAGGATGGATCCGAGCTGGATTTGGTCTCCATCCCACTGAGACTGGAAAAAGCGGCGAGTATTCCCTGATCAAAAAAGAAAAATAGGGACTGTCCCTATTTTTCTGTGATAAAATCGGGGGCTATGAGATTTACCTTTTTCTCGAATTTGCGTTCAGCAGGAAAGTTTGAACCCCGTTGAAGAATAATTCACGGGTTTTGAGCCATCTTCTGATGACTTTGACCATCATTTTCTGGTCGAACGCCTTCATCGCCATCAAATTCGGCCTGAGGGAGCTTTCTCCCCTCGGCCTTACAGCCTTCCGCTTCATCCTGGCTTCGGCATTCTTCTTGATTGCCCTACTTTTATTCCCTAAAAGCAGAATTCCCACCTCGAAGGAGCTTCCTCTCCTTTTAGTCCTGGCATTGCTGGAAGGGGCCTCCTACCATATCCTCCTCAATTACGGAGAACAGTTCGTCCCGGCAGGGACGGCCAGCCTGATCATCGGCTCAAGTCCCATCTTTACCGCCATTCTGGCTTCCATTTTCTTAAAAGAGAAATTGGGAAGCCTCGGAATCCTGGGGATCGCTATTTCTTTCTCCGGGCTCTTCCTGATCTCCTGGAAAGGCACCCCTAATGGTCTGGGAATGGGAGCCTGGCAGGGCTTCCTGGCGATTTTGGGAGCATCATAAGCTGGTCCTCCTACCCCATCCTGGCAAAAAGAATTGTGGCTAATAGGGGCCCGCTTTTCGTAAGCGCCTATACTCATTTTCTGGCCTTACCCTTCCTCCTCGTTTTCACCAGTGGCTCCTTTTATGCAAAGCTCCCCTCCCTGGGTGCGCAGGTTTGGATAGCTGTCCTGTTCCTGGCCATTTTCTGCACTTTTTTAGGCTACATCTTCTACAACCGGGCTCTTCCCATTCTGGGTGCCACCGCCACTTCCACCTACAGCTATCTTGTTCCGGTTCTGGCGCTTTTCTTCAGCTGGCTTATCCTGAAAGAGCAGATCAACTGGTTCATTGCGCTGGGAGCAATGCTCGTGATCTCTGGAGTGGCTATCACAAACTGGGCTCTGCAGTTTCGGAATCGTCCCCCTGCTGAGGTGGCAAATAAGGGCAAAATTCTCAAAAAGGAGGGGCTCCCAACGGATGAAGCCCGGAGCCGGCTAGGCTCTTCTTAATTACCAAGAAAACAAAAATGGAAAAGGGCAAAAATTGTCCTTAGAAGAAATTATTCACCTCTATACAGGTAGCGAAATCCATTAGCTTGAAAATAGAGATGAAGCAAGACATTGATAAAATCTTTGGGGAATCCTCTGAGCGCAGCAGAAAAGAATATCGTGAAAGATCCTAATGTCCTGAAAAGCTTATTCTGGGTACAGATCGCCTGAGGGTTTAAATCTTTTTCACATTGGCTGCCTGGGGACCTTTGGGTCCCTCCACGATGTCAAATTCGACCAGGTCGCCAGGTTCGAGGGTCCTGCGCCCCTCCATTTTGATTGCCGTGTGATGGACGAAGACGTCCTTTCCACCCTCTACCTCGATGAAGCCATAGCCCTTCTGGTCGCTGAACCACTTAATTTTACCTTTAGCCATCCAATTTTCCTCCAGAACTTCCTAAAACTTTCTTTCAAGTGAGCTTGAAAGATAATTTACTGTAAATCCTTGTCTGCTACTTGTAAAGTACCTGGGTGAGTTTTCGAACCTACCTCTGCGAGGCCGGGTAAAGGGTAAGAGAGTAAAACCCTATCATTCCATTAGAAATGCCCTTAAGAGACAAGATTGAGGGAAACGGGTAAAATTATTTTGCTGGAAAGCCAACCTCTGGCAGGGAGAGGAGAATTCCTCTCTCTTTATTTTCCATAAAGCTCTTATAATGAAGGTGGCTCCCGGGGAGACCACTAGTAACGTCATCTGGCTTTTTAAGAAGGGCGAAAATCAAAAAACTATTTTTTGGCGGGCCCAGGGAGACTCGAACTCCCAACCATCGGATTAGAAGTCCGATGCTCTGTCCTCTTGAGCTATGGGCCCGAACCTGCCTTAATATATTACCAGAAAAGGGCCTTTAAATCCGGGCATTCAGTAAAACAGGGAAGCTGATCCCGGCTTTAAAAGAATTATCCCCTAAGCCCCTTCAGCCAGCCAATCATACACTCAGGATGGGAGTCAAAAAATGAAAGAGGAAAAGGCAGACTTAATTGATCAGGGACAGATACCGGTCCTTTTAAGAAGGGAAATTGAAGCCCGCATTTTAGGGCCGATAGTGGAAGCCTTATCCAGGCGCTTCCCCGAAAAGGAAATCCTGAAGGTCGTAGCGGAGGAAATCGAAAAAATCGCCCGCAGGCAGGGAGAGGAACTCCGGGAAAAAGTAGGAGGCAATTCTTTAGAGCATTTCAAAAAGTCTCAGGAAGCCTGGAGAAAAGGCGGTGCCGTGGAAATCGAGGTCCTCAAGGATACGGACGAGGAATACTCCTACATCGTGCGCCGCTGCCTTTACGCCCAGCTCTACGAATTCCTGGGCCTAAAAAAATTGGGAGTGATCCTCTCCTGCAACAGGGATTTTCCTTTGATCGAGGGCTTCAACCCCAAAATTAAACTGGAGCGCGAGCACACCATTATGGAGGGGCACGATTTCTGTGATTTCCGTTATCTCTACTCGGCTCCCCAGAAGACCAAATGCCGCGGAAGCGAATGAAATGAGCGAGAAATTTTCAGGGATCAACCACAAGGAGAGGCTTCGTCTTGCGGAAAGCATCCTCGAGCGTCTGGAAAGGAAGTACCCCGGGCAGGTCCTTCTTGCGGGAATAGTGGGCTCTGCAGCGAGGGGCACGGACACACCCTTTTCCGACCTGGACATGATCGTCATTACAAAAAACGAAAGCAGGATCAGGAGCGTTCATTTCCTCTATCGGAAGACTGCTGCTGGATTCCGCGCCTTTTCCCAGAGGAAGCTCAGTGCCTCCTTGACAAAGCCCCTGCCAGACTGGCCCTTCTTCATGGGAATCCTGAGCTCGATCAGGCTCTTGAAGGGAGATCCAGCACAGATTGAGACCCTCCTTGAGCTGGGGAAATCCCTTCCCAGAGAAAAATTCCTCAGGCTCTTAGAGAGGGAGCATCCGGGATTGGTCTTTGAGACCCCTGGGAGGATATTGTCCTCCGAGACCAGGAATGATTGAAGGGATCTCAAATGCGTTGTGCATGAGGTCCTCTTTGAAATGAGGGACGCCCTTTTGTCTGCTCAACAAGATGTAAGTGACACATGAACATTATCAGGGACCGGGGGAAACCTTTTCCTTTTCCCTGCTGCCGGAAGGATACAAGGGGATCGTTCCCGTTTTGTGGAGTTCTCAAACGATGGAGGAGGTAGTACCTCTGGTATCAAAACTCGTCTCTGGTTTCTGCAAACTTCTGGAGAGCCAGGACGTGAAGATAAAAAATTTCACCAACCAGGAGGGATTGCTTTGTGCTACCTGAGAAACTCCGCCAAGGCCATCATTATTGATGACGGACACATTTTTCTGGTCAAAAATATGGATTACCTGGGTTCCTTTTACCTCCTCCCTGGTGGAGGTCAGAAAGCTGGGGAGAATTTTCACGAGGCATTAAAACGGGAATGCAAAGAGTTTCCTTCAATCAGGTATGCCACTGACTTATGGAAGTGTATAATCATCCAGCCTCGCTCCTTTTTCCCAGAATCCCGTCCCCTTTTTTCATTTTCAGGATTCAGGCGCTGAGCAATGGAAGCTAAAGCGAGGCTCAGGGATTGGAAAGTTGCCTTTTCCTTTTTGAACCTCTGACAATAAGGAAGATGACCAGCCCCACAATAAGGAGGATGAAGATTATAAAACCAAGCAGGAATTTCCGGATGATCCCGTTAAAAATGTCAAAAAATGCCCCTTCAAAAAAGCTCATTTTCAGGGCTGGAAGCACGCCCAATGTACGCAGCATCTCGCTGACCGGGAAGGACTCCACTTTACCCACAGCCAGCACATACTTGGCGTAGGGAGCAGGGGTGGATACAGTAATCAGATAAGTTCCCGGATCCACCTTCGCTTCCCATTCCGGGCCCATGTAGTAATTGTCTCCGGCGAATTCCTCGTAATACTCCTTCCAGGGAAAATCGGCAGTATTAATGGTTACCAGCGTCTGCTTTTCAGAGCCGGTCAGCTTCCATACTCGCACCTCGAAATCCTTCTCGGCATTGGGCAAAAGCGGAGTGAGCAGGTTCAGGTAGAGCGTGAAGGGAGCTGAAGAAACCAGGTGATACTCGTGCAGGGAGCCCTCCAGAACCCCGTAGAAGGCTCGGGAAATCTCGGGGTCCTTGACTTCAACCGCCGCCTGGCTCACTAAATTAGGTTGATGAGCGTATACGGAAAGGGGAATGAGAAACAGGGAAGCAATCAAAAGGAATGCGGCAATTTTTCCTCGAATTTTCATCTTTTTTCCTCTTTGTTTATTAAATTATATACTTCCCTTCGTCTTGAACAGCAACACCCTTCCATGAGATAAATGAAAGAATTGAGGAAAGGGGAATTTGAATGAGCCTGAAGGCACCGGATAAAGTTGCCCAGCAAAGGCTAAGCCTACTCCAGGCAGCAGAAGCACTGGGAAATATCTCTGAAGCCTAAAGGAGTTGAGGAACTTCCCGCACCATGTACTACGAGTACAAGAGGAGATTCAAGACCCGCGGATTAGAGGGATTTAAGGACCTTCCTCCGGCTTCCAAGAGCCACCCTCAGACCACTCCCCTTGAAGTGGCGAAGAGGACCCTGGAGCTGAGCCTAACTCACCTGGTCTGGGGCTACAATCGCCTGAGCAATGCCCTGAAGATAGAGGGAGCATGCGTCAGCACTCCCGAGGTAGAGGAGATTCCTAATGCCCACGGCATGAGCACCAGATATCACTGCTTCCCCTTCCTCCACACCTCCAAGCAACCGGAAGCAGCTGTGGCTGTGTTACACACTGAGGTCCTCCCCTTCTATCGGGAGAAGGGGATCCCTGTTTCCACCGTCTTGACCAATAATGGCAAAGGGGTCTGCGGGAGGGATGGCCATCTCAATAAGATCTACCTGGATTTGAAGGACCTCACCCACCGCACTACCCAGGTGCGCCATCCC
>Ga0172364_10000112_pt1 | contig 46510 bp, 56 predicted proteins | sample LakKivSesite10cm_FD_114545 | JGI IMG/M metagenome (GOLD analysis project Ga0172364, IMG submission 114545) | Sediment microbial communities from Lake Kivu, Rwanda - Sediment site 10cm | ecosystem: Environmental > Aquatic > Freshwater > Lake > Sediment | place: Rwanda: Western Province, Lake...
ATCCTCGCCCGCGGCGCGGAGTGGGCCGTCGAGAACGGCTACGGCCGCAAGGAGGACCTCGAGCGGACCGAAGAGGGCGGCCGGATGGCCGACGCCGATCCCGGCGAGGTCTCCGAGCGGGCCCTCGAGCGCGGCATCACCCAGCTCGGGACCCTCGGGGCGGGCAACCACTTCCTCGAGATCCAGAAGGTCGAGGAGATCCTCGACGAGGCCGCGGCCCGGGCCTTCGGCATCGACGCCGCCGGCCAGGTCATGATCATGGTCCACTGCGGCAGCCGCGGCCTCGGCCACCAGGTGGCGACCGACTTCATCGAGATCCTGGAGAACGCCTTCGGCGTCGCCGGCCTGCCGGACCGCGAGCTCGTCGCGGCGCCCTTCCGGTCGGCCGAAGGGCAGCGCTATTACCGGGCCATGTGCGCCGCCGTCAACTACGCCTTCGCCAACCGCCAGATGATCGCCCACTGGATCCGGGACGTCGTCGCCCGGGTCCTCGGCACGGCCCGGGGCGTCGACCAGGTCTACGACGTCTGCCACAACGTGGCCAAGGTCGAGGAGCACGAGGTCGGCGGCCGCTCCAAACGGCTGGTCGTCCACCGCAAGGGGGCGACGCGCAGCTTCGGCCCGGGCCGGCCCGAGGTGCCGTCCGTCTACCGCGCCGTCGGCCAACCCGTCCTCATCCCCGGCAGCATGGGGACGGCCTCGTATGTCCTTGCCGGAACGAAGGAGGCCGAGGCCCTCAGCTTCGGCTCGACGGCGCACGGCGCCGGCCGGATCATGTCGCGCCACGAGGCCCTCCGCCGGTTCCGCGGCGAGAAGATCCGGGACGATCTCGCCCGCCGCGGCATCGCGCTGAAGTCGACGAGCTGGAAAGGCGTCGCCGAGGAGGCCGCCGAAGCCTACAAAGATGTCGACGAGGTCGTGCGCGTCTCGAACGAGCTCGGCCTGGGACGGGTCGTGGCCAGGCTCGCCCCCCTCGGCGTCATGAAGGGCTAGCCCGTATCCTCTTGACAGTCCCTCCCGTCCTCGGATATCATCAGCCGTTATAAGTCGCTGAAAAATCCGAACATCGATGCCGAATGACCTGCGGATCGCCATCGTCGCCCACCGGTTCGACTGCCTGGGCGGGATCCAGACGCTCGTCCTCGAGCTCATCGCCGCCCTCAACGAGGCGGGGACCGTGCCGGCGCTCGTTTGGGACGAGCCGCAGGATTGGGACGTGCTCGGGCGGCCCAACGTACGGACGACCTTCGGCGGCGGCCGGCTGCCGGTCAGCTCCGCCAGGCTCCGCCGGCTGCCGGTGCCGCTGGCCCGGATCCTGAGGCCGTGGAGCGTCCGGCATGCCGCGCTCGGCCTGGACCGTTACGATTTCGTCTATTGCTTCGAGAGCGGCGTGAGGATGCCCAAGGGCGTGCCGAACCTGTGCTGGCTGGCCGGCCCCGGGTATTTGCGGCTGCCGGGCGACCGCGTCAACTGGCGCCGCTTCGGAGCGCCCTCCGAGCTCAAGCTCATCCTCAGCCATGTCCTCCATCCGCTCGTCCGGAAGGACCCTCAGACATCCTACGTGACCCACAGCGAATACATCGCCGGCCTCGTCGAGGAGCGATGGGGCGTGCGGCTGCCCGTGATCTGGCCGTCGGCCCGCTCTAGGCGGCTGCCCGCCCCGCCGGAGAAACGGGAGGGGTTCCTTTATCTGTCGCGCCTCGAGGAGCTGAAGCAGGCCGGCACCGTTCTGAACCTGGCCAAGGCCCTCCCGGACCAGCGGTTCACCCTGGCCGGCGCCGTCATCCCCTCGGACCGCGCGTTTCTCGCCCATCTGCGGGGCCGCATCGCCGCGGAGGGGCTTGGAAATGTGGCCATCGTGGAGAACCCCTCCGAAGCGGACGTGGCCGCGCTTCTCGTGAGCCACGAGTTCTTCGTTTTCCCGGCCCATTGGGAGCACTTCGGGATCGTGACCGTCGAGGCCATCCTGGCCGGGCTGCTGCCCCTGGTCCACGACACCGGCGGACAGCGCGAGATCGTCCCCGACGGATCGCTCCGGTTCTTGTCCGACGAGGACCTGCTCGACCGGGCCCGCCGGGTCCTGCGGATGTCGCCGTCCGGGCGGGCCGCGCTCATCCGCGGGCTGCAGCGTCACGCGGAGCCGGGAACCCCGGGACGATTCCGGGAGATCATGTTGCAGAAGGTCCGCGACGTGCCCCATCTCAAGGACCGGCTCGGCCGGCGGAGCGGGGGAGACGCCCTGGCGTCGGTCCTGCCCGTACCTCCCGGAGCTTGACAGGCCTTCCCGGGAATCCCTATCATCCGATCATGACCAGCGACACTCCCGCGCCCGCCAACGGCCTCGCCAGCCGCTCGATCACGGCCGCGTCCTGGGAGTTCGGCTCGGTCATCGGCCAGGCGGTCATGCAGCTCGGCGTCATGGCCGTGCTGGCCCGTCTCATCCCGCCGTCGGGCTTCGGCCTGTTCGCCATCGTCAACACCTCCATCGTCCTGATCTCGCTCGTGGCCGAGATCGGCGTCGGATCGGCCGTCGTCCAGCGGCGGACGCTCACGGAATCCTTCCTCGATACGGCCTTCCTGATCTCGATCGGCCTCGGGGCGCTCGGCACCGTCCTGATGTGGTTCGGCTCGCCGCTCATCGCCCATTTCTTCAAACAGCCGGCGGTCGTGCCCATGGTCCGCGTGGCGGGCTTCGCCCTCCTCATCACCGGCTATGTCACCGTCGCCCAGGCCCTGCTCGAGCGCGAGCTCGTTTTCAAGAAGCTGGCCATCGTCAACGTCGCGTCCTACGCCGTCGGCTACGGTCTCATCGGCACCGCCCTCGCCATCCTGCGGGCCGGGGCCTGGGCCATCGTCTTCGCCTCGCTGGCGCAGAACCTCATCCGGGCCGGGATGCTGCTCAAGATGACCGGGCGCCGTTCGGCCCGGACCTTCAGCCGGGAGGACGGCAAGTCCATCTTCCGGTTCTGCGCCGGGCTCAGCCTCGGCAAGATCTTCAATAGCCTGGCCGGACAAGTCGATTTCCTGGTCGTCGGACGGGTTATGGGGGCCGTGCCGCTCGGCCTCTATCAGATGGGCAACCAGATCATGGACCTGCCCCGCCGGTTCCTTGTCGGGGTCATCGACCGTGTCATGTACTCGGCCTTCACCCGCATCCAGGACGAGGAAGCCCGGATGCGGGCGGCCTACGCCCAGGCCCTGGAGCTGGCCAACGCCGTTCTCGTTCCGCTCGCCGCGTTCATGATCATCGTCGCCCCGGAGGCGGTCGGCCTCGTGCTCGGCGACAAGTGGAAGGACCTGGTCCGCCCGCTCCAGATCATGCTCCTCCAGGTCCCGCTCCGGGCGTCGGTGCGCATGGGGGACATCACCGGCACGGCCGTCGGCAAGGTCTACACGGTCGGCTTCCTGAAGGTCGCTTACGCGGCGATGATCGGCCTCGCCGCGCTCTCAGGTGTCCGCTGGGGCCTGACCGGTGTGACCTGGGCCGTGACCCTTGCCGTCCTCCTGAACCTGGTCATGATGGTCCGGTTCACCATGACCCAGGTGCGGGTCTCGGTCCCGGACTACGGCCGGACGTGGCTCCCCGGGCTGCGGCTCGGGGCCATCGTGGCCGCGGTGGCGCTGCCCTGCGCCTTGATCATGAGGCGCAGCGCGGGGTCGGGGATCCTGACCTTCGCGGCCATCATCGCCGCGACCGGGCTCGCCGTCGGGGCGGCCGTCTGGCTGCGGCCGAGGACCATGGGCGGCGCGGCCTTCCAGGTGGTCATGGATTTCGGCCGCCGCTTCCCCGCCTTTTCGCCGATCAGTCGGAGCCTCCAGAAGCGCGGCCTCCGGCGGACGGAGCCTTGAGGCCATGCGGGTCCTTCTTGCCGGCTACAACGTCGACAGCGCCGTCCTCGCCGAGCTCAAAAAGAACTCGCCGCAGCGCGAGGACGTGACCCCCGAGACCCTCTCCGCCTCCTATGCCCGCATCTCGCGCGATCCGCGTCCGGCCGACGAGCTCCGGGCCGTCGCCCGGGCCGAGGTCGAGCGGGCCCGCCGCTCCAACCAATCCATCATCTTCAAGATGGGCCACCATTCCGTGGCCGAGCACGCCGTCTTCAACTTCGACGTCATCGGCGTCAGCCGTCTGGCCATCGAGGAGATCGAGCGCTTCCGTCTGATGTCCTTCACGGAAAAGTCGCAGCGCTACATCACGCTCGGCGAGGACTTCGTCATCCCCGAGGAGGTCCGGGCCGCGGGCCTGGAGGGCCTCTTCGTCCGCACCGTCAAGGCCCAGAACGCCCTTTATCACCGGCTCTACGCGAGGCTCAAACCGTTCGTCTTCGCCAAATATGCCGCGGCCGCGGCCGAGCCGGGGAACCAGGCCGTTCTTGACGGCTGGGCCAAGGAAGACGCCCGCTACGTCGTCAGCCTGGCGACCCAAGGCCAGCTGGGCCTGACGGCCAACGCCCGCAGCCTCGAGCTCCTCATCCGCCGCTTCGCCGCCAAGGGCCTGGCCGAGCTTAAGGAGCTCAACCTCAAGCTCTACGAGCTGGCCAAGTCGGTCGCGCCGTCCATCCTGCTCTTCACCGATCCGAGCCCGTTCGACGCCGAAACGTACCCCGACCTGGCCGAGGCCGCCGCGCGGTGGACGCGGCGGTCCGGGCCGCCCGGCCGGGGCCGCGGCCCGGCGCGGCGCGTCGTTCTGGCCGAAGCCGCGCCCGACGGGGACACGCGGATCATCGCCGCCCTGCTTCACACCGTCACCCAGCTTCCGTATAACGCGTGCCTCGCCCGGGCCGCCAAGGCGGGCCCGGCCCGACGGAAGGACCTTGTTCGCCGGGCCCTCGAACGCATGGAGTTCTACGATTTCCCGCCGCGGGAATTTGAGCACGCCGATCTCGTCTACGACCTCGTTCTCTCGGCCTCGTGTTTCGCCCAGCTCAAGAGGCACCGCATGGCCACTCTGACGTGGCAGCGGTCCGACCCCGCGCTCGGCGTCACCGTCCCGCCGACGGTCCTGGAGGCCGGCGCGGAGAAGGAATTCCTGTCGGTCATCGACCGGACCAACGAGGCCTATGCCCGCCTCGAGCGGGCCGTCGGGCCGGCCGCCGGCTATGTGCTGACCAACGCCCACCGGCGCCGGGCCCTGCTCAAGGTCAACGTCCGTGAGCTCTATCACATCGCCCGCCTGCGCGAGGACGCCTCGGCCCAATGGGAGATCCGCGGCGTCGCGGCGGAGATGTCGCGGCTGGCGGCGAAGGCCATGCCCCTCGTGTGCCTCCTCATCGGCGGGAAGGATGCTTATCCTGAGATCTATGCCCGGGTCTTCGGCCGCGCGCCGAAAATGACGCCGCCCCGGATCCTCAAATAGCCGGTCGGCTCCGGGCCGCCCTCAAGGCCGCGGCCAAGGCCACGGCCGCTCCGGCCCCCCTGACGGCGTCGACGGGTGAGACGCCGTGCCAGACGAGGCCGCGGGCTGCGTCGACGGCGTGGAAAGACAAGGCGCTGACGAAGGAGACGGCGAGATAGGCGGCCAGCCCGATCCCGGCCCACCAGAGGCAACGGTGCGGGCCCGGCCTGCGCACGGCCCTTATAAAAAGGAGGAAGAGCCCCAGCGAGGCGGCGGCCGTCGCCGCGGTGAGGGCCTCCTGGAAGGGTTTCCGGATCTCATAAACCCCCCGTTCCTCCGCCAGCTGCCGGCCCCATGCGGCGACGTGACCGGCCATCCCGGAAAGCTCGATGATCGCGGCCGCGGCGAAGAGGACGGTCAAGCCGAGCCAGGCGGTTTGTTCGACGGTTGCACCGGGGCCGGAACGCATGGCCGCCTTTGCGGCGGCGAGCGCCCCGGCGGCGAGAAGGAGGCCGAGAACCGGATGGACCCAAACCGAGGGACGCCCTCGTGGCCTGGGCGGCCTCGCCTGGGCCCGGGCCGTTTCAGCGGCCGTCGGATAGCGGTAGACGGGCGTCCTCCGCAGGCCCGGCGCCGGCCTCTGGCCGCCCTCTCTCGCCAAAGGCACGTATGGGGTGGTGGCGGCCCGCGTCCCGTCGGGCCAGCGGCCCGTCGGGCTGAGATAGATCAGGGCGAACGCGAAGGCGCTGTCTTCGTGCTCGGGCACCGTGAAGGCGAAGGTGTAGGTCCGGCCGGCGACGGCCGGCTGGGGCGTTCCGGAGGACGCGAGATAGCCCCACCCCTTGCGCTCGGCATTGGCGTGATGAAGGGTGCAGTCGACGAAGTCCCCCGGGGCGGCCTTCTTGAGCGTGATCCTGTACTCGACGAGGCTCCCGACGACGGCCCTCTCGGGGCCTTCGGCCCGGAGCCAGCCGGGCCGGCCTTCGGAGCGGTCGAGAACGATCCAGACGCCGACGAAGACGAGGATGAGCGCGGCGGCGGCCCGTATTTTCATCAGTGCCGGATCAGGCGCCGGGTTCGAGGATGAAGACCCGGCGGCCCCGGACCTCAAGCCGGCCGTCGAAGTAAAGCTCGACGGCCTGCGGGTAGATCTTGTGCTCCTCGACGAGGATGCGGGCCGCGAGCGTGTCCTCCGTGTCGTCCTGGGCGACCGGCACGCAGGCCTGCAGGATGATGGGGCCCATGTCGACCTCGGCGGCCACGAAATGGACGGTGCAGCCGGAGAAGCGGACGCCCCAGTCGATGGCTTTCTGCTGGACGTGAAGCCCCGGGAACGACGGGAGGAGGGCGGGGTGGATATTGACGATCCGGTATTTGAGGGCGTCGCACAGGCCGGGCGTGAGGACCCGCATGTAGCCGGCCAAGCAGACGAGGTCGATCCCGAGCCGTTCGATCTCGGCGACGATCCCTAGATCGTAGGCCTCCCGGGTGGCGAAGGCCCTGGCGTCGAGGACGAGCGTTTCCAGACCCCACTCCCGGGCCTTCAGCAGGCCCGGCGCCTCGGCCTTGTTGCTGAAGACGAGCCCGATCTCGGCGTTGATCGCGCCGCGCTCGACGGCCTCGCGGATGGCCATGAAGTTCGAGCCCCGGCCCGACAGGAAGACGGCGATGCGGCCCTTTTTGAGCGGGCTCCGGAAAACGACCTCATCCATGGCGCCCCCTAGGTCTTGACTTGGAAGAACGACGGCAGGCTGTCTTTCCAGGCCCGGAAGGCCTGTCTGACGGTGAGCTGCAGGACCGTCCGCCCCGCGTGCTGGATGACGAGCTCGCTCCCACCGGTCCGGCCGATCGCCCGGGCCGTGACGCCGTGCGCCGCGGCCGACTTGAGGAACGCGTCCAGGCCGGCCTTCCGGCACGTGACGAGGATGCGCGATTGGGATTCGCCGAAGAGCAGGGCGTCGTCGCGGAGCGGGCTTTCGAGATCGACCCGGCATCCGATCCGGCCCCTGGCGTGGAAGGCGCATTCCGCCAGGGCCACGGCCAAGCCGCCCTCGGAGAGATCGTGGGCCGAGGCGACGAGGCCGGCCTCGATGGACTCGATCAAGAACTCCTGGTTGCGCTTCTCCTGTTCGAGGTCGATCGCCGGCGGCGCGCCGGCCTCGAGACCGTAATGCGTCTTGAGGTATTCCGTGCCGCCGAGCTCTTCGCGATCGTCGCCGATGAGCACGACGGCGTCGCCGGCGGCCCGGAAGCCCGGCCGGGCGATCTCGCGGATGTCGTCGATCAGGCCGACGATCCCCAGGACCGGGGTCGGGTGGATGGAGAGGCCCTCCGTGTCGTTGTAGAAACTGACGTTGCCGCCCGTCACCGGGATGCCGAAGGTCCGGCAGGCCTCGGCAATGCCGGCCACGGCCTGCTCGAACTGGCCCATGACCTCGGGCTTTTCCGGATTGCCGAAGTTCAGGCAGTTCGTGACGCCGATCGGCCGGGCCCCGACGCAGGCCAGGTTGCGGCAGGCCTCGGCCACCGCGATGCGGGCCCCCGTCCTCGGATCGAGGCGGGTGTAGAGCCCGTTGCCGTCCAGGGTCATGGCCAGCGCCTTCGGCGATCCCTTGATCCTGAGCACGGCCGCGTCGGCGCCCGGCACGAGGACCGTGTTCGTCTGGACCATGTGGTCGTATTGCCGGAAGACCCATTCTTTGTCGGCGATCGTCGGCGAGGCCAGGAGCTTCAGGAGGACGGCCCCGAGATCGTCGGGCACGGGCAGGGACTCGAGCGGCGGCGCCGGCGGGGGAGGGCCGGGCCGGAGGATCGGGCGGTCATAGGCCGGGCAGAGGTTGACGACGGCGTCGACCGGGATGTCGACGACGACCTCGCCCTTGAACGAGATGAGGGCCCGGCCGCCCTCGACGACCTCGCCGATGACCGGGGCGTCGAGGTCCCACTTGGCGAAGACCGCCTGGACGGCGGCCACTTTGCCGGGCGTGGCGACGAGCAGCATGCGCTCCTGCGACTCCGAAAGGAGGATCTCGTAGGGGGTCATGCCCATCTCGCGCTGGGGCACCTGGTCGAGGTCGACGACGATGCCCATATGGCTTTTGGCCGCCATCTCGGTCGTCGAACAGGTCAGGCCGGCCGCGCCCATATCCTGGATGCCGACGATGAGGCCGCGGTCCATGACCTCCAGGCAGGCCTCGAGCAGGAGCTTCTCCTTGAACGGGTCGCCGACCTGGACGTTGGGCCGCTTGTGCTCGGTCTCCTTGCCGAACTCGGCCGAGGCCATGGTCGCGCCGTGGATGCCGTCGCGGCCGGTCTTGGCTCCGACATAGAGGACCTTGTTGCCGGCGCCCTCGGCCTTGGCGTAAAAGATCTTGTCCTTGTCGGCGAGGCCGAGGCAGAAGACGTTGACTAGAGGGTTCAGGTTATAGCACGGGTCGAAATAGACTTCGCCGCCGACCGTCGGGACGCCGATCGAGTTGCCGTAGCCCGAGATGCCGGAGACGACGCCTTCCATGACCGAGCGGTTCTTGGCGTCGTCGGGCGGCCCGAAGCGCAGCGAGTCGAGGACGGCGATGGGGCGGGCGCCCATGGTGAAGATGTCCCGCAGGATGCCGCCGACGCCGGTGGCCGCGCCCTGGTAGGGTTCGATATACGAGGGGTGGTTGTGGGATTCGATCTTGAAGACGACGACCTGGCCGTCGCCGATGTCCAGGATGCCGGCGTTCTCGCCGGGGCCCTGGACGACGCGCGGGCCCTCGGTCGGGAACTTCTTGAGGTGGACGCGCGAGCTCTTGTAGCCGCAGTGCTCGGACCACATGACGGAGAAGATGCCGAGCTCGGTCAGGTTGGGCTCCTTGCCGATGAGCTCGACGATGAGGCGGTATTCGTCTTCGGTGAGGTTGTGCTGGTCGAGGAGGGCTTTGTCGATCATGGGCGGGCCTTTGCGCCGGGCCGTTCCAGGCTGAGGATCAGGGACTCGAAGACCGTCCGGCCGTCGGTCGAGCCGAGCAGGGCCTCCGCGGCCCGCTCGGGATGGGGCATCATGCCGAGGACGTTGCCGGCGGCGTTCCGGATGCCGGCGATGGCGTGGAGCGAGCCGTTGACGTTGGCCTCGTCGGTCACCTTCCCGTCCGCGTCGCAATAGCGGAAGACGACCTCACCGTTCGCCTCGACCTCATTCAGAGTCCGGGCCGGCGCGTAATAGTTGCCGTCGAAATGGGCGATCGGGACGCGCAGGACCTGGCCCTTGCGCCCCGCCCGGGTGAAATCCGTCCGGGCGTTCTCGATCCGGATGTGGACGGGCTGGCAAAGGAACTTCAGGTTCTTGTTCCGGAGCATGGCCCCGGGCAGGAGCCCGAGCTCGAGCAGGACCTGGAAGCCGTTGCAGATGCCGATGACATGGCCCCCGCCGCGGGCGAAGGCCTTGACCTGCTGCATGAGAGGGGAGAAGCGGGCGATGGCCCCGACCCGGAGGTAGTCGCCGTAGGCGAAGCCGCCGGGAAGGACGACGCAGTCGACGCCCTGGAGGTCGTGGTCCTTGTGCCAGAGCATGACCGTCGGCCGCTTCATCGCGTGCCGCAGCGCGTGGTACGCGTCGAAATCGCAGTTGGAGCCGGGGAATTGGACGACACCGAACTTCATGGTCGCGACCTCAGCGGCCCTTGAGGATGTCCCATTCGAACTTCTCGATGATGGGATTGGCCAGGACGCGGCGCGAGATCTCGGGGACGAGCGCCTCGGCCTGCTGGCGCGTCAGGCCCTCGAGGTCGAGCTCGAAGACCTTGCCCTGGCGGACGTCGGTGACGGCGTCGTAGCCCAGGGTGTGCAGGGCGTTCTTGACGGTCTGCCCCTGGGGGTCGAGGACGCTGTCCTTGAACGAAACGAGGATCCGAACTTTCATCCGAGCACCCTTTCGAAGATGTAGTCGATCTTGGCCAGATACGGGTCCAGCGAGAAGCAGCGCTCGACATCCTCCGGCGCGAGGACCTTGGCGACGTCGGGGTCGGCGGCGATGAGGGCCCGGAAGTCCAGGCCCTCGGTCCAGGCCTTGAGGCTGTTGCGCTGGACGATGTGGTAGGCCTCTTCGCGGACGAGGCCTTTCTGGGTCAGGGCGAGCAGGACGCTCTGCGAGAAGATGAGGCCGCGCGTGGCGTCGATGTTGGCCCGCATCCGGTCCGGATGGACGACCCAGTGGGCAACGATGTCGGCCGCGTCGGCCAGGAGGAAATCGGTCAGGATGAACGAGTCCGGGAAGACGATGCGCTCGGCGGAGGAGTGGGAGATATCGCGCTCGTGCCAGAGGACGACGTTCTCGAGTCCGACTTGGGCGTTGGCGCGGACGACGCGGGCCAGGCCCGAGATCCGCTCGCAGCGGACCGGGTTCTTCTTGTGCGGCATGGAGGAGGAGCCCTTCTGCCCCTTGGTGAAGGGCTCCTCGAGCTCGAGGACCTCGGTCCGTTGGAGATGGCGGACCTCGACGGCGATCTTCTCGACCGACGTGGCCAGCTGGGCCAGGGCGGAGAGTACCTCGGCGTGCCGGTCCCGCTGGAGCACCTGCGTCGAGACCTTGGCCGGCTGGAGCTTGAGGGCCTTGAGGGCCGTGACCTCGACCCGCGGGTCGAGATGGATGTACGTTCCGACCGAGCCGGAGATGCGGCCGACGGAGATCGTCTTCAGGGCCGCCTCGAGCCGGACGATCTGCCGTCCGATCTCCTCGTACCAGACCAGGACCTTGAAACCGAAGGTGACCGGCTCGGCGTGGATGCCGTGGGTCCGGCCGATGCAGACGGTCTTCTTGTGCCGGACGGCCTGCCGCTTGAGCACGCGGCGGAAGGCCCGCACGTCAGCGAGGAGGTTCTCGAGCGACTCCTTGATGAGGAGCGACAGGGCCGTGTCGACGATGTCGTAGGAGGTCAGGCCGAGATGGATGTGCCGCGACGCGGGACCGACCTTCTCGGCGACCGAGGTCAGGAAGGCGATGATGTCGTGCTTGACGACCTTCTCGATCTCGTCGATGCGCTCGACCGAGAAACCGGCCTTGTCCTTGATGGTCTTCAGGTCGGAGCGGGGGATCTTCCCCAGCCGGGCCCAGGCCTCGCAGACGGCCAGCTCGACGGCCAGCCACTTGCGGTACTTGTTCTCTTCCGTCCAGATGCCGCCCATGGCGGGGCGGGTGTAGCGTTCGATCATGTCGGTCAGCCTCTCGTGGGATGAACAGGATGATAACAGCAGGGGCACGGGCTTGTAAAGTGGGCAAGGTATGAATGAGGGGGTTTCGTGTCCCCGATTTCCGCGCCCTTCAAAGAAAACGCTATAATGAGCGTCTAACACGGTGAGGACGTGATGGATGACCGCCCGGAAGACCGTCTCGTCGACGAGGCCCGCCGCGGCGGGCGCGAGGCCTTCGCCGAGCTTGTCCGCCGCCACGAACGCCAGGTCTACGGAATCGCCCTGCGCATGGCCGGCAACCCGGCTGAAGCGGACGACCTGGCCCAGGAGGTCTTCTTGACGGCTTGGCGGTCGATCGGGTCGTTCCGCGGCGGATCGTCGTTCTACACGTGGGTCTACCGCATCGCGGTCAACGTCTCCCTGACGTTCCTCAAGAAACGGGCCCGGGAAAAAAACAGGTCCCCTTTCGACGAGAACCTGCCTGTCGGCGCCCCGTCGAACGGAGCGGTTTCCGGGCCCGAGGGCGCCTCGGCCCTGAACGAGCTCGCCGGCCGGGTCTCGGGAGCGGTCGCCCAGCTCCCGGCCCATTTCCGGGCGGCCTTCGCCCTGGTCGTGGACCAGGGCCTGAGCCACGCCGAGGCGGCCAAGGTCCTGGGCTGCTCCGAAAAAACGGTGTCCTGGAGGATGCACAAGGCCCGGCGCCTCCTCCAGTCCCGGCTTAGGACATACTTCGAGGAGGCCCGGTCATGAGATGCGTCACAGCCCGCCGGCGGCTCTCCGACGAGATCGACCGAGCCCTTCGGCCGGGGAGGAAGTCCCGGCTCGAGGCCCATCTGAGGGCCTGCCCGGCCTGCCTCGCTTACGGCCAGCGGCTTTCCCGGATCCAGGCCCAGGGGCGCCTGGCGGGGGAGCGCGCTCCGGAGAAATGGGCGGCGTTCGAGCGGTCCCTCGAGGCCCGGCTGGACGCCGTCAAGCCCGGCGGCCGGCACGTCCTGCGCCCGTTCGCTGCTCGCCCCCGATGGGCCTGGGCCGCCGCCGCAGCGATGGCCCTGATCGCGGTCGCGGCTTGGCACGCCTTTAGGCAGTCGGGGGGGTCCGGTGTCGAGACGTGGGCGGCTTATGACGACATCGTTAACCCCTTGATGGCCGCGGCTGAGGCCGACAGCGACCTGGCGGGCAGGATCGACCGGGAAGTCGGGGCGATGATCGACGAGATGGCCCAGGCCCCTGACGCTGAGGCCGTGGCTCTACCGGCCGCCGACCCCCTCTTTTGGGAGGGCCTGAGCGACGATGACCTCAGGGCCATCATCAGCGACCTTGAACGAGAAACCGGAAAGGGAGGTCCCGCATGAACACGATGAAGATCGCGCGTACGGCCTCGGCCTGCCTGGTCGTCGCGGCCCTGGCGGCGGGAAGCTCGGCGACCCTCCGCGCCGGCCAGGCGGCGAGCCCCCGTCAGGGAGCGGGGCTCCGGCAGCGGATCAGCGAGCTCTACCTCCTGCGGCTCACCCGGGCCCTCGACCTGACCGAGGAGCAGACGGCCAGGGTTTATCCGCTCCTGACCCGGGCCGAAAAGGAAAAGGCCGAGATCCAGAGGAAGACGGGCCTGGACCTTCGAAACCTCAGGGACGAGCTGGCGCGGCCGGCCCCCCGCGACAAGGAGATCGACGCCCTGGTCGTCCGGATCCGGGAGGCGCGGCGGCTCATCCGTCAGACGGACGAGGACGTGGAAGCGTCCCTCGACCGGGTCCTGACCCCCCTCCAAAAGGCCCGCTACGTCATTTTTACGGTGGAGTTTCTCAGGGGCCTCCAGGATAGGCTGGCCAAGGGCCGGGACCTTGGGCCTTCTTTGAAAAGAACCCCTTGACAAGAACCTGAATTTCCTCTAGAGTATCCGTTGGTCGTTCTATATATTTCAGATTAACCCATCTGAAAAAAAGAACAATTCGAGTTCGAGGAGAGAAGGTTTTTCTATTTTTTGACCCTTTCCGACATATCCACAGTTGAGCAGAGCGCAGCGGAGCAGCGGGAACCGGGCAGGTTAAGGGAACGCCAGCGTAGCTCAGTCGGTAGAGCGGCTGATTTGTAATCAGCGGGTCAGGGGTTCGAATCCCTTCGCTGGCTTGGACGGGCGATAGGCGAGGACGATGCATCATAAAACGGGCAGGTTCCAGAGTGGCCAAATGGGACGGGCTGTAAACCCGTTGCGGAAACGCTTCGGAGGTTCGAATCCTTCCCTGCCCATTTTTTGCCCCGGCTTCTGCACGAGCCGAGATGGCTGCGGATGCGAGGCTCCGAGGGTGAAGGCGTACGATGGGGTGCGTCGAACCCCGAGGAACGAAGCAGACACGGCTAGATCGGCTCGCCCGAAGGGTCGGAACGTCGGTCTTGGTTTTTTTCTGATGAAAAAACCCGGCGTTCTGATGAAGATGCCGGGGGAGGCGGGAATAGCTCAGTTGGTAGAGCGTCAGCCTTCCAAGCTGAACGTCGCGGGTTCGAGTCCCGTTTCCCGCTCTCTTTCGAGTTGGCCGGGCCCAAGTAGCTCAGTTGGTAGAGCACGTCCTTGGTAAGGACGGGGTCACCAGTTCAATTCTGGTCTTGGGCTTTTTTCCGAATATGAATCAGGCCCCGCGGGGCCGGGAAGGACCGATATGCGAGAGATCATCACGCTCCAGTGCGGCGAGTGCAAGCGGCGCAACTACAGCTCCACGCGGAACAAGAAGAAACAGGCCGACAAGCTCGAGACGAGCAAGTATTGCCGCTTCTGCCGGAAACATACGATCCACAAGGAAGTCAAATAGGCGAGGATCGACAGGTGAGTAGCTCAATTGGTAGAGCAGCGGTCTCCAAAACCGCAGGTTGCGGGTTCGAGCCCTGCCTCACCTGCCAGCGTTCCTCCCGGAGAGGGCGGGCTCGGGCCTGACGGGCCCGGCCGCCGACGAGCGAAAGAGAGCACGCCATGAACGACAAGATCCACTGGTACCAGCGGTTCTGGAACTTCCTCAAGGATGTCCGGTCCGAGCTCAAGAAGGTCACCTGGCCGTCGCGCAACGAGGTCGTCAACACGACCGTCGTCGTCATCGCGGCCACGGTCTTCTTCGGCTTCTACCTGTTCTTCATGGACGTCATCTTCGCCTGGGTCATCACCCAGGTCAAGTCCCTCTTCGGGTGAGCCCAAGGAAGGTCCGATGGCTAAGAATTGGTTTGTCGTTCACACCTACTCGGGCTTCGAGAAGTTCGTGGCCGAGTCGATCCGCCAGAAGGCGATCGAGTGCCATCTCGAGGATCAGGTCGGGCAGATCATCATCCCGACCGAGGACGTCATCGAGATCCGCGGCGGCAAGAAGGTCGTCTCGACGAAGCGGTCCTACCCCGGCTACATCCTCGTCGAGATGGAGATGAACGACGAGAACTGGCTGATGATCCGGCAGGTCCCGAAGGTCACGGGCTTCGTCGGATCGGGCCGCACCCCGACCCCCCTCGGCAAGAAGGAGGTCAGCCAGATCGTCGAGCACATGGAAACGACCTCGGAGAAGCCCAAGCCCAAGCACTCGTTCGAGAAGGGCGAGGCCGTCCGCATCATCGACGGGCCCTTCTTCAAGTTCAACGGTATCGTCGAGGAGGTCCACCCGGAGCGGAACACGCTCAAGGTCCTCGTGACCATCTTCGGCCGGTCGACCCCCGTCGAGCTGGAGTTCCTACAGGTCGAGAAACTTTAGACGCGCAGGCGTAGGAGGATTCGGATGTCGAAGGAAGTCGTCGCTAAGATCAAGCTGGAGATCGTCGCTGGCCAGGCCAGCCCCGCGCCGCCCGTCGGCCCGGCCCTGGGCCAGCAGGGCGTCAACATCATGGGCTTCGTCCGCGAGTTCAACGACCGGACGAAGAAGATGGACGAGGGCACGGTCGTCCCCGTCCTCATCACCGTGTTCAAGGACAAGTCGTTCAACTTCGTCGTTAAGACCCCGCCCGCGTCCTACCTCCTGAAGAAGGCGGCCGGGATCGCCAAGGGCTCCGGGGCGCCGAACAAGGAGAAGGTCGGGAAGGTCACCCGGAAGCAGATCGAGGAGATCGCCCGCATCAAGCTCCCCGACCTCAACGCCTACGACGTCGAGGCCGCCGCGAAGATCATCGAGGGCACGGCCCGCAACATGGGACTGGAGATCATCAGTGAGTAAGCACGGCAAGAACACCCTCAAGGCCCGGGAGGTCAAGGGCCCCGAGCCGAAGACCTACACCCTCGAGGAGGCCGCCAGCCTCCTCAAGCAGGCCCACTTCGCCAAGTTCGACGAGTCGGTCGACGTGGACATCCGGCTCGGCGTCAATCCCAAGTACTCCGACCAGATGGTCCGCGGCACGGTCGTCCTGCCCCACGGCACGGGGAAAACCAAGAAGATCGCCGTCATCGCCGCGGGCGAGAAGATCAAGGAGGCCGAGGAGGCCGGGGCCGACCACTTCGGCGGCGACGAGCTCATCGAGAAGATCGCCACCGGCTGGATCGACTTCGACATCGTCATCGCCACGCCGGACGTCATGCGCGGCGTCGGCAAGCTCGGCCGCATCCTGGGGACCAAGGGCCTCATGCCCAACCCCAAGTCCGGCACGGTCACCTTCGACATCCGCAAGGCCGTCGAGGAGACCAAGGCGGGCAAGGTCGAGTTTCGCGTGGACAAGACGAGCATCGTCCACTCGACGGTCGGCAAGGTCTCCTTCGCGGAGGCCCAGCTGGTCGACAACATGCGGACCTTCATCCAGGCCCTCGTCCACGCCAAGCCGCCGGCCGCCAAGGGCAAGTACATCCGGAGCATGTTCGTGTCCTCCACGATGGGCCCGTCCTTCCGGATCACCGAGGACATTCTCGAGAGCTAGAGGAGCACACCGTGAAAAAGGAAGAGAAACAGCCCATCGTCGACACGCTCGCGCGCCTGTTCGACACGAACCAGACGTTCTACCTCATCGATTTCAAGCGGATGAAGGTCGCCCAGGCCGTCGAGCTGCGCAAGACCCTGCGCAAGAACGGCTACGCCTACAAGGTCATCAAGAACCGGCTGGCCCTGCGGGCCCTCGGCGACCGTTGCCCCGAGTCCCTGAGGCCCGTCTTCCAGAAGCCGACGGCCGTCGCCTTCGCCGACAAGGAGCCCGTCCAGCTGGCCAAGATCCTCAAGGACTTCTCGAACCAGGGCAAGGTCCTGGCCGTCAAGGGCGGCCAGGTCGAAGGCCAGCTCCTGCCGGCCGAGCGGTTCGACGAGCTGACCCGGCTCGGCTCGCGCCATGAGCTCATCGGCAAGATCGGCTATATGATGGCCAACCCGCTGCACCGCCTCATGCGGACCCTGCAGGCCCCGCTCGGCAACGTCGGGATCCTGCTCGGCGAGCTCAATAAAAAGAAGACCACCTGAAATCCATATTAATTAAGGAGACCGTCCAATGGAAAAACTGACCAAGGAACAGTTCTTCGGACACCTCGACAACCTGACGATCCTGGAGCTCTCGGACTACATCAAGGAGTTCGAGTCCCGCTACGGCATCAGCGCCGCCGCGGCCGCCCCGGTCATGGTCGCCGGCGCCGCGCCCGCCGCGGAAGCCGCCAAGGCCGAGGAGAAGACCGAATTCGTCGTCGTGCTCAAGTCCGTCGGCGACAAGAAGATCAACGTCATCAAGGTCGTCCGCGAGGTCACGAGTCTGGGCCTCAAGGAAGCCAAGGACCTGGTCGACGGCGCCCCCAAGACGCTCAAGGAAAGCGTGACCAAGGAAGAAGGCGAGGCCATCAAGGCCAAGTTCGCGGAAGTCGGAGCGGTCATCGAGCTTCAATAAATGACCCGGTGGGCTGAACGTTCGTCCGTCCGATCCTGGGACCGAGGGCCCTCGATCTCTGCGCAAGAGTGAGGCATTATGGCCAAAGAACCTAGAACACCGTTCCGCGAAAGGGTCGACTTCTCGAAGATCAAAGCGGTCTTCCCGATGCCCGACCTTCTGGACATCCAGACGCAGTCCTACAAGGAGTTCCTCCAGATGGAGCTCCTGCCCGAAGAGCGGAAGGACACCGGCCTTCAGGCCGCCCTCAAGGATGTCTTCCCGATCTCCGATTTCAAGGAGACGACGGAGCTCGAGTTTCTGAGCTACTCGATCGGGACCTGGGAGTGCAAGTGCGGCCGGCTCAAGGGGGTCGAGAACTCCCGAGCCAAGTGCACGGCCTGCCAGACCCTGCTCCCCGCGGACATGGAGATCTCGGACAAGGAGGTCTGCCCCTTCTGCGGGGCGGCCCGCAAGATCGAGCTGCCGCTCTGCGAGCACTGCGGCGACCGCGTCGGGCTCCGGATCAAGTACACCCCGATGGAATGCATCCAGAAGGGCTACACCTATTCGATCCCCCTCAAGCTCAAGGTCCAGCTCGTGTCCTGGGAAAAGGACGCCACGACCAAGGCCAAGCGGCTCAAGCACATCAAGCAGCAGGAAGTCTATTTCGGCGACATCCCGCTCATGACCGAGAAGGGCACGTTCATCTTCAACGGCATCGAGCGCGTCGTCGTCAGCCAGCTCCAGCGCTCGCCCGGCGTGTTCTTCCGCCAGGCCGAGGCCAAGGGCTTCTTCATCGCCAAGCTCATCCCGTACCGGGGCGCCTGGGTCGAGTTTGAGCACGACGCCAAGAGCCTCATGTGGGTGCGCCTCGACCGCAAGAAGAAGTTCCTGGCCACCGTCTTCCTCCGGGCCCTCGGCTTCGGCACCGACGAGGAGATCCTCAAGCTCTTCCACAAGGTCCCCAAGGTCGTCGTCGAGGACGGCAAGCTCTACTGGGAGGTCGGCGACGGCATCCTCGGGCGGACGGCGGGCGAGGACGTGACGGACGCCAAGGGCCGCAAGGTCCTGGCCCCGGCCAAAAAGAAGATCACCCCGGACGTCCTGGCCGCCCTCAAGGAGGCCGGCGTCACCCGGGTGCCGGCCGTCAAGAAGGACCTCCTCAACGCCTATTCGCTCGCGGCCATCAAGGGCAAAGTCCGCACGAACGAGCCCCTCGAGGACACCCAGCTCGAGGTCCTGACCGCCCGAGGCGAGCCGTTCGAGGTCTTCTACCCCGAGGAGGACCGGGCCGGTCTCATCCTGAGCACGACGCTCAAGAAGGATCTGCGCAAGGACTCGGCCTCGGCCCTCGGCGAGATCTACCGCAAGCTGCGGCCGGGCGAGCCCCACACGCAGGAGAGCGCCCACAACCTCTTCCAGAGCCTGTTCTTCAATCCGCAGAAATACAACTTCTCCCGCATCGGCCGGCTCAAGTTCAACATCAAGCTCGGCCTCGAGACGCCGCTCGAAGAGAAGACCCTCTCGCCGCAGGATTACGTCGAAGTCCTCAAATACCTGCTCAACCTGCGCTTCGGCGAGGGCTCGGTCGACGACATCGACCACCTCGGCAACCGCCGGGTGCGGTCCGTCGGCGAGCTCGTCGAGAACGCCTTCCGCATCGGCTTGACCCGCATGGAGCGGACGATCAAGGAGAAGATGACGATCACGGCCGACCTGGCCGCGGCCATGCCCCAGGACCTCATCAACTCCAAGCCGGTCATCGCCGCCCTCAAGGAGTTCTTCGGCAGCTCCCAGCTCTCCCAGTTCATGGACCAGATCAACAGCCTGGCCGAGATCACCCACAAACGGCGCCTCTCGGCCCTCGGCCCCGGCGGCCTCAGCCGCGAGCGGGCCGGCTTCGAGGTCCGCGACATCCAGACCTCGCACTACGGCCGGATCTGCCCGGTCGAGACGCCGGAAGGCCCGAACATCGGCCTCATCTCCTCGCTGAGCTGCTTCGCCCGGGTCAACGAGTACGGCTTCGTCGAGACCCCCTACCGCCGCGTCGAGAACGGCCGGATCATCGACTACGTCAAGGTCCTCAACCCCGGCAGCAGCGCCTACAAGATCGGCGACATCGTCAAGAAGGACGAGATGACCAAGGCCGTCGACCGGCTCAAGGCCGAGAAGGCCCGCCACGTGCCGTCGGTCGAGCCCTACTGCTTCTACCTGACCGCCTGGGAGGAGGAGAAGCACAACATCGCCCAGGCCAACGCGCCCGTCGACGAGCGCGGCCGCTTCGTCAACGACCTCGTCAGCGCCCGCGAGCGGGGCAACTTCAAGAACATCCCCCGCGAGCAGATCCACTATATCGACGTCTCGCCCAAGCAACTCGTGTCCCTGTCCGCCGCCCTCATCCCGTTCCTCGAGCACGACGACGCCAACCGGGCCCTCATGGGCTCGAACATGCAGCGCCAGGCCGTGCCCCTGCTCCGGCCCGAAGCCCCGCTCATCGGCACCGGCATCGAGGACCTCGTGGCCGTCGGCTCAGGCGACGTCATCGTCTGCCGCCGCGCCGGCACCATCGAGTTCGTCGACGCCGAGCGGATCATCGTCCGCGTCGACGAGAAGGAGTCCGGCCGCAGCTACGACGTCGGCACGGACCTCTACACCCTCATCAAGTTCCTGCGGACGAACCAGAACACCTCGACCAACCACCGGCCCATCGTCCGCAAGGGCGATAAGGTCGTCCGGGGCCAGGTCCTGGCCGACAGCTCCTGCACGGACGGCGGCGAGCTGGCCCTCGGCCGCAACGTCCTCTGCGCCTTCATGCCGTGGCGCGGCTACAACTACGAGGACGCCATCATCGTCAGCGAGAAGCTCATCAAGGAGGACATCTTCACCTCCCTCCATATCGTCGAGGAAACGATCGAGGCCCGCGACACGAAGCTCGGCCCCGAAGAGATCACCCGCGACATCCCCAACGTCCCCGAGAACCTGCTCCGCAACCTCGACGAGAACGGCATCGTCCGCATCGGCGCCCATGTCAAATCGGGCGACATCCTCGTCGGCAAGGTCGCCCCGAAGGGCGAAACGCAGCTCTCGCCCGAGGAGAAGCTCCTCAAGGCGATCTTCGGGGAGAAGGCCCTCGACGTCAAGGACGCCTCGCTCTACTGCTCGCCCGGCGTCGAAGGCACGATCATCGACGTCCGCATCTTCTCCCGCCGGGGCATCGAGAAGGGGCCCCGGGCCAAGGCCATCGAGAAGGACGAGATCGCGACCCTCAAGCGCAACCTCGACGACGAGATCGTCATCATGGAGACGGAGAAGTGGGAGAAGGTCCGGGCCCTGCTGAAGGGCTCGGTCGTCGAGAAGGCCCAGAAGGTCGACGACGAGACGATCGAGAAGGGCGCAAAGCTCACCGAGAAGGTCCTCGAATCGCTCGACTTCGACAGCGCCATGAAGCTCAAGCTCAACGACGACGAGGACCGCGACCGGGAGATCAAGGACCTCGACAAGAAGGTCAAGCGCCAGATCGAGGCCCTCCGGGCGATCTTCAAGGAGAAGGTCGAGAACCTCAAGAAGGGCGACGAGCTGTCCCCCGGCGTCATCCAGTCGATCAAGGTCTTCATCGCCATGAAGCGGAAACTCTCGGTCGGCGACAAGGTCTCCGGCCGCCACGGCAACAAGGGCATCGTCGCCAAGATCGTCCCCGAGGAGGACATGCCCCGGCTGCCCGACGGGCTGCCGGTCGAGATCGTCCTCAACCCGCTCGGCGTCCCGTCCCGCATGAACGTCGGCCAGATCCTCGAGACCCACGCCGGCTGGGCCGCTCGGACGCTCGATTTCTGGATGGCGACGCCGGTCTTCGACGGCGCCAGCGAGATCGAGATCAAGGGCCTGCTCAAGAAGGCCGGCCTGCCCGAGACGGGCAAGACGCCGCTCTACGACGGCGTCACGGGCGAGTTCCTCGACCAGGAGGTCACGGTCGGCTACATCTACATGATGAAGCTCTACCACCTCGTCGACGACAAGATCCACGCCCGCTCGACCGGCCCGTACTCCCTCATCACCCAGCAGCCCCTCGGCGGCAAGGCCCAGTTCGGCGGCCAGCGCTTCGGCGAGATGGAGGTCTGGGCCCTCGAGGCCTACGGCGCCGCCTACTGCCTCCAGGAGCTCCTGACCGTCAAGTCCGACGACGTCGAGGGCCGGGCCAAGATCTACGAAGCGATCGTCAAGGGCGACCTCGACTTCACCCCCGGGCTGCCCGAATCGGTCAACGTTCTCATCCGGGAGCTCCAGAGCCTCTGCCTGAACGTGGAGCTCGAGAAGGGCGAGAAGGAAGACGTCCTGCCCTGGGGCATCGCCGTGCCCCAGCCGGGCAAAGGAGAAGTCTAATGGACATCCGGCCTCCGATCACCACGGCCCCCCGGCCGCGGCTAGAATTCGATCGAGTCCGCATCAGCATCGCCTCGCCGGACAAGATCAAGAGCTGGTCCTGGGGCGAGGTGACCAAGCCCGAGACCATCAACTACCGGACCTTCAAGCCGGAGAAGGACGGCCTCTTCTGCGCCAAGATCTTCGGCCCCATCAACGACTACGAGTGCCTCTGCGGCAAGTACAAGCGGATGAAGTACCGCGGCATCATCTGCGAGCGCTGCGGCGTCGAGGTCACCAAGAGCAAGGTCCGGCGCGAGCGCATGGGCCACATCCAGCTGGCCTCGCCCGTCGCCCACATCTGGTTCTTCAAGAGCCCGCCGAGCCGCATCGGGCTCGTCCTCGACCTGTCCATCAAGGACCTCGAGAAGGTCCTCTATTTCGAGTCTTACATCGTCATTGACCCCGCCGACACGCCGCTCAAGGAGAAGCAGCTCCTCAACGAGGAGGAGTTCAAGGACGCCCAGGAGAAATACGGCGACAAGTTCGAGGCCTCGATCGGCGCCGAAGCCATCAAGGTCCTTCTCGAGAAGATCAACACCCAGAAGGAGTCCGACCGGCTGCGCAAGCTGATGAAGAAGGAAACCTCGCAGCAGCGCAAGCTCCGCCACGCCAAGCGCCTCCGCGTCTTCAAGGCCCTCAAGCGCTCTAGCAACCGGCCGGAGTGGATGGTCCTCGACGTCATCCCGGTCATTCCGCCCGACCTGCGCCCCCTCGTCCGCCTCGACGGCGGCCGCTTCGCCACCTCCGACCTCAACGACCTCTACCGCCGGGTCATCAACCGCAACAACCGCCTCAAGAAGCTCATCGAGCTCAAGGCCCCCGAGCTCATCATCCGCAACGAGAAGCGGATGCTCCAGGAGGCCGTGGACGCACTCTTCGACAACGGCAAGCGCGGCCGGGTCCATCTCGGCGCCAACCGACGCCCCCTGAAGTCCCTGAGCGAGGCCCTGCGCGGCAAGCAGGGCCGGTTCCGCCAGAACCTCCTCGGCAAGCGCGTCGACTACTCGGGCCGTTCGGTCATCGTCGTCGGCCCCGAGCTCAAGCTCAACCAGTGCGGCCTGCCCAAGAAGATGGCCCTCGAGCTCTTCAAGCCCTTCATCTTCAACAAGCTCGAGAAGGAGGGCCTCGTCCCGAGCGTCAAGGTCGCCCGGGAATGGCACGAGCAGGAGCGGCCGGAGGTCTGGGACTACCTCGAGGAGGTCGTCCGCGAGCACCCGATCTTCCTCAACCGCGCCCCCACGCTGCACCGCCTCGGCATCCAGGCCTTCGAGCCCCTCCTCGTCGAGGGCAAGGCCATCCAGATCCACCCGCTCGTCTGCGCCGCGTTCAACGCCGACTTCGACGGCGACCAGATGGCCGTCCACATCCCGCTCTCGGTCGAGGCCCAGATCGAGGCCCAGACCCTGATGCTGTCGACGAACAACATCCTGTCGCCGGCCCACGGCCGGCCGCTGACCATCCCCAGCCAGGACATGGTCCTCGGCTGCTACTACCTGACCCTCGAGAAGAAGGGCCAGAAAGGGGAGGGCCGCATCTTCGGCTCGCCCGACGAGGCCCTCCTGGCCATGGAGGCCGGCGAGGTCGGCCTCCAGAGCAGCATCAAGCTGCGCTTCACCGGACCCTTCATGAACCTGGCCGCCTACTACGACGACCAGAGCGTCATGAACTGCCCGGTCCAGGACCTCAAGAGCGAGATCGTCGAGACGACCCCCGGCCGGATCATCTTCAATGCGGTCCTGCCCAAGGGCTTCCCCTTTGTCAACGGCGTCTTTCGCAAGAAGGGGATGGAGAACGTCGTCTTCTACGCTTACCTCCGGCTCGGCCTCCAGGAGACGGTCAAGATCCTGGACGCCCTGAAAGAGCTCGGCTTCACCTACGCCACGCGCGCCGGCTTCTCCCTGGGCATCGACGACTTCGTCATCCCGAAGGAGAAGAAGGCCCTCGTCGACAAGGCCCAGAAAGAGGTCAACGACATCGAGTCCCTCTACCGCGACGGCACGATCTCCCCGGGCGAGCGCTTCAACCGCGTCATCGAGATCTGGGGCACCGTGACCGACAAGGTCTCGAGCGCCATGATCGACGAGATGCGGAAGATCAGCCTCGAGGGCAAGGAGCTCAACCCGCTCTACGTCATGTCCGACTCCGGCTCGCGCGGCAACAAGCAGCAGATCCGACAGCTGGCCGGCATGCGCGGTCTGATGTCGAAGCCCTCGGGCGAGATCCTGGAAACGCCCATCGTCTCCAACCTCCGCGAGGGCCTGAACGTCCTGCAATACTTCATTTCGACCCACGGCGCCCGCAAGGGCCTGGCCGACACGGCCCTCAAGACGGCCAATTCCGGCTACCTGACCCGCAAGCTCGTGGACGTCTGCCAGGAGGTCATCGTCGACGAGCACGACTGCGGCACGCTCAAGGGCATCAACGTCTCGGCCATCGTCGAGAACGGCGAGATCATCGAGCCCTTCATCGACCGGATCGTCGGCCGGGTCGCTCTCGAGCCGGTCGTCAATCCCGACTCGGGCGAGACGATCGTCGGCCTGAACGAGGAGATCACCGAGAAGGTCGTCCAGCAGTTCCAGGACCTGGGCATCGAGCGGGTCAAGATCCGCTCGGCCCTGACCTGCGAGTCCAAGCGCGGCATCTGCCAGCTCTGCTACGGCCGCTCGCCGGCCTCCGGCAAGATGGTCGAGCTCGGCGAGGCCGTGGGCATCGTCGCCGCCCAGTCGATCGGCGAGCCCGGCACACAGCTCACGATGCGGACCTTCCACGTCGGCGGTATCGCCATGGGCGGCGCCGAGCGGTCCAAGCTCGAGGCCAAGAACGACGGCGTCCTCAAGTTCAACAACCTCAAGTCGGTCACGAACAAGGACGGCACGCTCATCGTCGTCAACCGCAGCGCCAACATCGCCGTCCTCGATCACCGCGGCCGCGAGGTCGAGCACTACCAGGTGCCCTACGGCGCCCGCATCCTGGTCTCCGAAGGCCAGGAGATCAAGTCCCGCCAGGCCTTCGCCGAGTGGGACCCCTTCAACACCTTCATCCTGACCGAGGAAACGGGCACCGTCCGCTTCCACGACGTCGTCCTCGGCGTCAGCATGGAGGAGGTCCAGGACGAGTTCACCGGCCTGATCACCCAGGTCATCATCGATCCCAAGGACGAGAAGCTCCAGCCCCAGATCGAGATCCTCGACCCCGTGAAAACGACGACCGACAAGCACGGCAATCCGGTCCCCGTCCTCCTCCGGAAGTACTTCCTGCCGGCCGGGGCCAACCTCGAGATCAAGGACGCCGAGAAGGTCTTCGCCGGCGACGTCCTGGCCAAGATCCCGCGCGAGGCGGCCCGCACCAAGGACATCACGGGCGGCCTGCCCCGGGCCGAGGAGCTGTTCGAGGCCCGGCGGCCGAAGCTGCCGGCCGTCATCTCCGAGATCGACGGCACCGTCCAGATCGGCGGCCTGGTCCGCGGTTACCGCAAGATCGCCGTCCGCAATGAGCGCGGCGGCGAGAAGGAATACCTCATCCCCAAGGGCGCCCACCTGAGCGTTTCCGACGGGGAGCGCATCCGGGCCGGCGACGCCCTCATGGACGGGCCGGTCAACCCCCACGACATCCTCCGCGTTCTGGGCGAGAAGGAGCTGGCCGAATACCTCCTCAAGGAAGTCCAGGCCGTCTACCGGCTCCAGGGCGTGGCCATCAACGACAAGCACATCGAGACGATCATCCGCATGATGCTCCGCTGGGTCAAGGTCGAGGAAGTCGGGGACACCGAGTTCCTGATCGACGAGCAGGTCGATAAGTTCGTCTTCCAGGCGGAGAACGAGAAGGTCATCAAGAAGGGCGGCAAGCCGGCCAAGGCCCGGCCGCTGCTCCTGGGGATCACCAAGAGCGCCCTGAGCACGGACAGCTTCATCTCCGCCGCCTCCTTCCAGGAGACGACCCGGGTCCTGACCGAGGCCAGCCTGTATGGCAAGGTCGACTACCTCCGCCGCCTGAAGGAGAACATCATCATGGGCCGGCTGATCCCCGCCGGCACGGGCTACAAGCACTACCGGAACGTCGAGCTCAAAGAGGAGATGCCGCCGCTCCTGGCCGTCGAGCCGGAGAAGGACGAGGAGGAGGTCGTCCCCGAGGGTTGAGCCCTAGGGGACGGAAAGCGTCAAATTCCTTGACAGAGAGGCCGGATTTTGCTAACATCGATCCATTCGTCTCGGGCTATCCCCCTGGGGATGAATAAAACCATCGAGAAATTTGTGTAGAGGAGTATTTTTCATTGCCGACCGTCAATCAGCTCATCCGTAAGGGGCGAACGCCCAAGAAATACAAGAGTAAATCTCCGGCCCTCGACGCCTGCCCCCAGAAGCGGGCGTCTGCACGCGCGTCTTCACGACCACGCCCAAAAAGCCGAACTCGGCCATGCGCAAGGTCGCCCGCGTGCGGCTGACCAACAACATCGAGGTCACGGGCTACATCCCCGGCATCGGCCACAACCTCCAGGAGCACTCGATCGTCATGATCCGGGGCGGCCGCGTCAAGGACCTGCCCGGCGTCCGCTACCACATCATCCGGGGCACCCTGGATGCCGAAGGGGTGCAGAACCGGTTCAAGGCTCGTTCCCGGTACGGGGCGAAGCGGCCCAAAGAAAAACGGGCCGCGGCCTAATCCCACAGGAGATTCCCCATGCCGAGACGCGGAACCATCAAGAGGCGCAAGGCGCCGGTCGACCCCCTCTACAACAGCACGACGGTCGCCCGGTTCATCAATCTCTTCCTCCGCAAGGGGAAGAAGACGACCGCCGAGCGGGTCGTCTACGGGACGATGGACATCCTCAAGGCCAAAACCAAGGAGGACCCCCTCAAGGTCCTGGAGAAGGCCCTGGAGAACGTCCGGCCCTTCCTCGAGACCAAGTCGCGGCGCGTCGGCGGCGCGAACTACCAGGTCCCGATCGAGGTCACGCCGTCGCGGTCCTTTTCCCTGGGCTTCCGCTGGCTGGTCAAGTATGCCAAGGAGCGCGGCGGCAAGAGCATGGAGGAGAAGCTCTCGGCCGAGATCATCGACGCCATCAACAACAGGGGCGGCGCGGTCAAAAAGCGCGAAGACACGCACAAGATGGCGGAGGCCAACCGGGCCTTCGCACATTATAAATGGTAGTCCCTAGGAAAGAGTTCGGTCTGTGATTCGGGTCGATATGGAGCGGACGGTTTATGCGGTCATACCCGATCGAGCGAGTACGGAACATCGGCATCATGGCCCATATCGACGCCGGCAAGACGACCACGACCGAGCGGATGCTGTTCTATACGGGTATGACCTACAAAATGGGCGAGGTGGACGAAGGAACGGCCGTGATGGATTGGATGGTCCAGGAGCAGGAACGCGGGATCACCATCACCTCGGCCGCGACGACGTGCGCCTGGCGTGACCACCGGATCAATATCATTGATACGCCGGGTCACGTGGATTTCACCGCGGAGGTCGAGCGCTCCCTGAGGGTGCTTGACGGCGCGATAGCCATACTGTGTGGAGTTGGCGGCGTCGAACCGCAGTCCGAGACAGTGTGGCGCCAGGCCGACAAGTACCGGGTGCCTCGGATCGTGTTCATCAACAAGATGGACCGGATCGGGGCCGACCCGGAACGGGCGGTCCTCATGTTGAGGACGCGGGTGGCGGCCAAGCCTCTGCCGGTCCAGATTCCCCTGGGTAGGGAAGACGGATTCCGCGGTGTGATCGACCTCATCGACCGCAAGGTCTATGACTGGGGTCAAGACATCATGGGGACAGACTATGCCGTCCGCGAGGTCGCGGACGGCGAACGAGAGGAAGTCGAACGGAAACGACAGGACATGCTGGAAATGCTGAGTGAACACGACGACGCCCTGATGGCGAAGTACCTCGACGGGGTCGAGGTCGCCGCGCCCGAGCTGCGCGCCGCCGTCCGCCGGGCCACCCTGGCGCAGGACGTGGTCCCCGTCCTCTACGGGGCCTCGTTCCGGAACAAGGGCGTGCAGCCCCTGCTCGACGCCGTCGTGGACTACCTGCCGTCGCCGGCCGACATCCGGCCCGTCGCCGGCCATCACCCCAAGACCGTCGCCGAGGAGACCCGCCCGGCCTCCGACGAGGCCCCCTTCTCGGGTCTGGTCTTCAAGATCTCGAGCGACCCCTTCCTCGGCAGCCTGGCCTATTTCCGGGTCTACTCCGGCAAGGCCAAGATCGGCCAAGCGGTCTACAACTCGACCAAGGGCGAGGAAGAGAAGCTGGCCCGCCTCCTCGAGATGCACGCCAACAAGCGCAAGGAGATCAAGGAGGTCTACGCCGGGGACATCGCGGCCATGGGCTCTATGAAGAACATCTCGACGGGCGACACGCTTTGCCTCAAGAGCCACCCCATCGTCCTCGAGTCCATCCGCTTCCCCGAGCCGGTCATCGCCGCGACCATCGAGCCCAAGACCAAGGCCGACCACGCCAAGCTGGCCCTGACCCTGGCCAAGATGGTCCGCGAGGACCCGACCCTCAAGGTCACCCAGGACCCCATGACCGGGCAGACGCTGCTCCGGGGGATGGGGGAGCTGCACCTCGAGATCGTCATGGACCGGATGGAACGGGAGTTCGGCATCCGGGCCAACCTCGGCAAGCCCCAGGTCGCTTACAAGGAGACGATCGGCGCCGCGGCCGAGGGCGAGGGCCAATACATCCGCCAGGCCGGCGGCAAAGGCCTCTACGGCCACTGCGTTCTGCGGCTGGAGCCGCTGGCCCGTGGCCTCGGCTTCGAGTTCGTCGATCGGACCCGCGGCGGCGTCATCCCCCGGGAGTTCATCGGCGACGTCGAGAACGGCGTCCGCGAGGCCTGCGAGGCGGGCGTTGTGGCCGGCTTCCCGGTCACCGACCTGCGGGCGGCCCTTGTCGGCGGTTCGACGCACGACACCGACGCCGCCCCGGTCGCCTACAAGATCGCGGCCTCCCTGGCCTTCCGCGAGGCCGCCAAGAAGGCCGCCCCGGCCCTGCTCGAGCCGCTGATGATGCTCGAGATCGTCGCCCCGGACGAATACCTGGGCGACATCGTCGGCGACATCAACGCCCGGCGGGGCAAGATCGAGGGCATGGAGATGCGGAGCGGCTCTCGCGTCATCACGATCCATGTGCCCCTCGCCGAGATGTTCGGCTACGCGACGACGCTCCGGACCCTGACGCAGGGCCGCGGCGTCTTCGCCATGGAATTCGCGAGGTACGAACGGGCGCCCCAGGGCGTCCAGGACGAGATCGTCGCCCGGGTCGAGGGCCGGATCCCCTTCCGGGCCGACGCGTAGCGGAGAATCCGGAGTCTGAAGCCATACAGGAGGTGAGCGATGGCGAAAGAAAAGTTTGCGAGAACGAAACCCCATGTCAACGTCGGGACGATCGGTCACATCGACCACGGCAAGACGACGCTGACGGCCGCCATTACCAAAGTTCTGGCGACCAAGGGCCTGGCCAAGGCGCAGAGCTATGACGACGTCGCCAAGGCGGACGCCAAGATGTTCCGCCGCGACGCGACCAAGATCCTGACGGTCGCCTTGAGCCATGTCGAGTACGAGACGGAGAAGCGGCACTACGCCCACATCGACTGCCCCGGCCACGCCGACTACATCAAGAACATGATCTCCGGGGCGGCCCAGATGGACGGCGCCGTGCTGGTCGTGTCCGCCGCCGACGGCCCCATGCCGCAGACCCGCGAGCACATCCTTCTCGCCCACCAGGTCAACGTCCCGGCCATCGTCGTGTTCATGAACAAGTGCGACCTCGTCGACGATCCCGAGATCCTCGATCTGGTCGAGCTCGAGGTCCGCGAGCTCCTGACGAAGTACGACTTCCCCGGCGACAAGCTCCCCGTCATCCGCGGCAGCGCGACCAAGGCGGCGGAGGACGTCAACGGCGAAGGCGCCAAGTGCATCTGGGACCTGGTCAAAGCCATGGACGAATACATCCCCGAGCCCCTGCGCGAGGTCGACAAGCCCTTCCAGATGGCCATTGAGGACGTCTTCTCGATCACCGGCCGCGGCACCGTCGTGACCGGCCGGGTCGAGCGCGGCGTCGTCAAGGTCGGCGACGAGTGCGAGATCGTCGGGCTCCGCGAGACCCGCAAGACCGTCGTCACCGGCGTCGAGATGTTCCGCAAGCTCCTCGACCAGGCCCAGGCCGGGGACAACATCGGGACCCTGCTCCGCGGCGTCGGCAAGGACGAGGTCGAGCGCGGCCAGGTCCTGGCCAAGCCCGGATCGATCACGCCGCACCGGAAGTTCCGGGCCCAGGTCGTCGCCCTGACCAAGGAAGAGGGCGGGCGGCACACGCCGTTCTTCAAGGGCTACCGGCCGCAGTTCTACTTCCGGACGACGGACGTCACGGGCTCCGTCAAGCTGCCCGACAACGTCGAGATGGTCATGCCCGGCGACTCCATCAACCTGGAGATCGAGCTGATCACCGACGTCGCCATGGAGAAGGCCCTGCGCTTCGCCATCCGCGAGGGCGGCCGCACGGTCGGCGCCGGCACGGTCACCGAGATCATCGAGTAAGCACGGGCGCCGCCGAGGGTCCGCCGGGCCCCGCGGCCCGGGGAGGCATTCGGAGAACAGAGGAACGAAGATGGAAAAGATCAGAATCCGCTTACAGTCGTTTGACCACCGCCTGCTTGACCAGTCCGTCAAGGACATCGTCACCAAGGCGAAACGGACCGGCGCCAGCGTCGCCGGCCCCATCCCCCTGCCGACGCGCATCCACAAGTTCTGCGTCCTCCGTTCGCCGCACGTCGACAAGAAGTCGCGCGAGCACTTCGAGATGCGGATCCATAAGCGGCTCATCGACATCAGCGAATACAACAACGAGACGATCGAAGAGCTCCAGAAGCTCGACCTGCCGGCCGGCATCGACGTCGAGATCCAGGCCTACGGGGCGGGAGAATAAGCCATGATCCAGGGACTGATCGCCAAGAAGATCGGCATGAGCCAGCAGTTCGACGATGCCGGCAACGTCGTCCCCGTCACCGTCCTGAAGGCCGGTCCGTGCACCGTCATCCAGAAGAAGACGGCCGAAAAGGACGGCTACGCGGCGGTCCAGCTGGGCTTCGTCGAGGAGCGGGGCCCCCGCAAGCCAGGCAAGCCCCAGATCGGACACTTCCAGAAGGCCGGCGTGCCGGTCGTCCGGAAGCTCCAGGAGGTCGGCTGCACCGACCCCGCGGCCGTCAAGGAAGGGGACCAGGTCCTCGTCGACATCTTCGAGGTCGGCGAAACGATCCACGTCACCGGCACGAGCAAGGGCAAAGGCTTCGCCGGCGTCGTCAAGCGGCACCATTTCGCCGGCGGCGGCGCGGCGCACGGCTCGATGTTCCACCGGGCCCCCGGCTCGATCGGGTCCTCGTCCTACCCGTCGCGCGTCATCAAGGGCATGCGCATGGGCGGGCACATGGGCCACGATCGGGTCACGGTCCGCAAGCTCAAGGTCGTGGCCACGGACAAGGACCAGAACCTCCTGCTCGTCAAGGGCGCTGTGCCCGGGGCCAAGGGCGGCTACGTCCTGGTCCAGAAGGCCGCGAAGGCGAAGTGACCGGAAAGGGACAACCATGGCGAAACTCGATATCCTCGATCAAAACGGCCGGACGGCCGGCCAGATGGACCTGCCTGAGTCCGTCTTCGCCGGACGCCCGAACGACCACCTGATCTACGAAGCCGTCATCAACTACCGGGCCAACCAGCGGCAAGGCACGGCGGCCACCAAGACCCGGGCCTTCGTGTCCGGCGGCGGCAAGAAGCCTTGGCGGCAGAAGGGCACCGGCCGGGCCCGCGTCGGCAGCACGCGCTCACCTCTTTGGAAGAAGGGCGGGACGGTCTTCGGACCGCAGCCCCGCGACTATTCCTACGAGCTGCCGAAGAAGGCCCGCCGGGGCGCCCTCCGCTCCGCCCTGGCCAAGAAGCACGCCGACCAGGAGCTTCTCGTCGCCGAAGCGCTCGAGCTCAAGGCCCCCAAGACCAAGGAGGCCGCGGCCCTGCTCAAGGCGCTCAAGCTTGAGTCGGCCCTGCTCGTCGACCTCGCCGAAAACGCCAACCTGTTCAAGGCCGTCCGCAATCTGCCGCGGGTCAAGGCGGTCGACGTGGCCGGCCTCAACATCTACGACGTCCTCGCCCACAAGTCGGTCGTCTTCAGCCGGCGGGCGTTCGAGGCCGTCCTGGAGAAACTGACGTGATCAAAGACCCCCACAAGATCATCCTCCGCCCGGTGATCACGGAAAAGACGACCCAACTCAAGGCCATGAGCGGGGTCATCTGCTTCGAGGTCGCCCGGAACGCCAACAAGATCGAGATCAAGCGGGCCATCGAGCACCTGTTCAAGACCAAGGTCGCCGAGGTCCGGACCCAGACGAAGGCCGGCAAGGTGCGCCGCGTCGGCCGCAGCGCCGGCCGCACGAACGACTGGAAGAAGGCCTACGTCCGGCTGCGCGAAGGCGAGAAACCGATCGAATACTTCGAGGCGGCGTAACATGGGCATCAAAACCTACCGGCCAATGACCCCCGGCCTGCGCCACAGGACGGGCAACCGCTACGACGAGCTGAGCGGCGAAGGCCCCTACAAGCCGCTGCTCGTGTCCCTGTCCAAGTCCGGCGGGCGCGACAGCCGCGGCCGCCTCTCGATGAGGAACCGGGGCGGCGGGCACAAGAAGCTCTACCGCGTCGTCGATTTCAAGCGCGACAAGATCGACATCCCGGGCACCGTGGAGACCGTCGAGTACGATCCCAACCGGTCCTCGTTCATCTCCCTCGTCAAGTACCGGGACGGCGAGCGCCGCTACATTATCTACCCCGCCGGGCTCAAGGTCGGGCAGGAGGTCGTTTCGACCGACCGCCAGGCCGACATCCTGCCGGGCAACGCCATGCCGCTGCGGTTCATCCCGCTCGGCACGGTCATCCACAACATCGAGCTCCGGAAGGACAAGGGCGGCCAGGTCGCCAAGTCCGCCGGGGCCGGCGCCCAGATCCTGGCCAAGGAAGGGGACTACGCCCAGGTCCGCCTGCCGTCGTCGGAGATCCGCAAAGTCCACCTGGACTGCCGGGCCACGATCGGCCAGATCGGCAACCTCGACCACTCGAACATCAGCGTCGGCAAGGCCGGCCGGAGCCGCTGGAAAGGCATCCGGCCCCACGTCCGCGGCACGGCCATGAACCCCATCGACCATCCGCACGGCGGCGGCGAGGGGAAGGCCAAAGGCGGCCGCCATCCGGTCAGCCCCACGGGCATCCCGACCAAGGGCTACAAGACCCGCCAGAACAAGCGGACCCAGGCCTTCATCGTCCGGCGCAGGAGCAAGTAACCATGAGCAGATCACTCCGCAAGGGCCCGTTCATCGACGACCACCTCCTGGAGAAGGTCCAGGCCCTATCGACGCCCGCGGCCAAGCGCCAGGTTATCAAGACCTGGTCCCGCCGGTCGACGATCATCCCCGAGATGGTCGGCCTGACCATCGGCGTCCACAACGGCCGGAAGTTCATCCCGGTCTTCGTCACCGAGAACATGGTTGGCCACAAGCTCGGCGAGTTCTCCCCGACGCGGCACTTCAAAGGCCATACCTCCAAGACCGCCCGGCAGCTGAAGGCGGAGGCGAAGTCATGACCACGCCCGCCCCCGCGCCCCTCTCCCACGCCATCGCCCGCTTCGTGCGGATGAGCCCCCAGAAGGGCCGGCTCGTGGCCGACCTCGTCCGCGACCGCTACGTCGGCGAGGCCCTGACCATCCTGCGCTTCAGCGAACGGAAGAAGATCAGCGCCATCCTCGAGAAGGTCCTGCGCTCGGCCATCGCCAACGCCCAGCAGAAGTCGCCCAACGTCGATGTCGACACGCTTTACATCTCGCGCATCCAGATCAACGGCGGGCCGATCGCCAAGCGGATCCGCCCGGCCCCCCAGGGACGGGCCTACCGCGTCCAGAAGCGGACCAGCCACGTCCACATCTATCTTGACGAAAAGGGGAAATGACCGTGGGACAGAAAACGCATCCGTACGGGTTCCGGCTCGGCTTCAACAAGCCCTGGTCCTCCCGCTGGTTCGCCAAGGGCCCCGATTACGCCCGGCTCATCCATGAAGACCTGAAGATGAAGAAGGCCATCAAGGAGAAGTACTTCCACGCCGGCATCGCCGGCGTCGACGTCGAGCGCGTCGGCCCGAAGATCCGGGTCATCATCCACACCGCCAGGCCCGGCATCATCATCGGCCGCGGCGGCAAGGAGATCGAGAGCCTCAAGAGCTACCTCGAGACGATCGCCAAGCGCGATGTCTACATCGACATCCGCGAGGTCGACAAGCCCGAGCTCAACGCCCTGCTCGTCGGCGAGAGCATCGCCGTCCAGCTCGAAAAGCGCATCGCCTACCGGCGGGCTATGCGCAAGGCCGTCGAGTTCGCCCTCAAGATGGGGGCCAAGGGGATCAAGGTCATGTGCGCCGGACGGCTCGGCGGCGTCGAGATCGCCCGGTCCGAGTGGTACCTCAAGGGCCAGCTGCCCCTGCAGACCCTCAAGGCCGACATCGACTTCGCCTTCACCGAGGCCTTTACGACCTACGGCCAGATCGGCATCAAGGTCTGGGTCTACCGGGGCGACGTCGAGAAGCCCAAGATGACCTCCCAGATGGCCGAAGTCGAGGAGATCTAGCCATGTTGATGCCCGCGAAAGTCAAATACCGCAAGCAGCAGCGGGGCCGCATGCGCGGCACCGCCCTGCGCGGCGGCACCCTGAGCTTCGGCGAGTTCGGCCTCCAGGCCCTCGAGCCCGGCTGGCTCTCCTCCCGGCAGATCGAGGCTGGCCGCATCACCATCACCCGCCACATGAAGCGGAAAGGCAAGCTCTGGATCCGGACCTTCCCCTGGAAGTCCGTCACCAAGAAGCCGACCGAGGTCCGCATGGGCAAGGGCAAGGGCGACCCCGAGTTCTGGGTCGACGTCATCCGGCCCGGCAAGATCCTCTTCGAGCTCGAAGGGATCGACCTGGCCGAGGCCAAGGAGGCCATGCGCCTGGCGGCCCACAAGCTGCCCATCAAGACGCGCTTCATCTCGCGGGAACAGAGGGAGCTCCGATGAAGATCAAGGAACTCAGGGAACTGTCGCCGGAGGAGCTGAGGCACCGGGAGACGGAGCTCGTCGACCAGCTCTTCAAGCTCCGCTTCCAGAAATCGCTCGGCCAGCTCGATAGCCCGATGAAGATCAAGACCCTCAAACGGGACATCGCCCGGATCAAGACGCTCTTGAACCAGTCGGCCAAGGCCACGGAGTAGCTTATGGACACGCCCAAACAGCCACGCAAGACGACCAAGGTCGGGACCGTCGTCGCCAAGAAGATGGCGAAGACCGTCACGGTCCAGGTGGAGCGCCAGGTCCGCCACCCCCTGTACCGCAAGACCATCCGGCGGAAACAGACCTTCCTCGTCCACGATGAGGCCGGGACCTGCAAGGTCGGCGACATCGTCCGCATCATCGAGACGCGGCCGATCAGCAAGACCAAGCGGTGGCGCGTCGTCGCCGTCGTCGGGTTGACGCCCGAACTGACGGCCAGCCCGATCGTGGAGAACCCGATCGAGGAGCCGAAGACGGGAGAATCCCAATGATCCAGATGCGCACGATGCTGAAGGTCGCCGACAACTCCGGCGCCCGGCGGATCCAGGCGATCACGCCGCTCGGCGGGAGCGTCGGCCCGATCGCCCGGATCGGCGACATCATCTCGGCCACGGTCAAGGAAGCCGACCCCGAGAGCAAGGTCCAGAAGGGCACGGTCGTCCGGGCCGTCATCATCCGGACCCGCAAGGAGCTCCGCCGCCGGGACGGCTCCTATATCCGCTTCGAGGACAACGCCGCGGTCATCATCGACAAGGCCGGCGAGCCGATCGGGACCCGCGTCTTCGGGCCCGTCGGGCGCGAGCTCCGCGAGCGGAAGTTCACCAAGATCATCTCGCTCGCGCCGGAGGTCCTCTGATGTCCAAGATCGCGCTGAAGAAGAACGACCAGGTCATCGTCATCCGGGGCAAGGACAAGGGCAAACAGGGCAAGGTCCTGAAGCTCTTCCCGGAGACGAACCGGGTCATCGTCGAACGGATCAACTTCGTCAAGCACTTCGTCAAGGCCGACCGCGGCCGCAACCAGCAGGGCGGGGTCATGGAGAAGGAGGCGCCCATCGCGGTCTCCAACGTCATGCTCTACTGCTCGGAGTGCGCCCAGGGCGTCCGGACGCGGACGCGCCGCCTCGAGGACGGCAGCACGGTCCGCCTCTGCCACCGCTGCGAGACGATGATCGAACGAGGCAAGTGAGGAACCCGCGATGAGCCGCTTATACGACAAATACAGAACCGAGGTCGTCCCGGCCCTGCAGGAGGAGCTCGGCATCAAGAACGTCATGGCCGTGCCCCGGCTGGTCAAGATCATCGTCAACGTCGGCGTCGGCGACGCGATCGCGAACAGCAAGCTCCTGGACGCGGCCAAGGCCGAGCTGGCCCAGATCACCGGCCAGCTGCCCGGCGTCGGCCGGGCCAAGAAGTCCATCTCGGCGTTCAAGCTGAGGAAGGGCGTGCCGATCGCGTGCTACGTCACCCTCCGCAACCGGCGGATGTACGAGTTCCTCGACCGGCTGGTCAACATCGTCCTGCCGCGGGTCCGCGACTTCCGCGGCGTCCCGGCCACGTCCTTCGACGGCCGGGGCAACTACACCCTGGGGATGCGCGACCAGCTCGTCTTCCCCGAGATCGACTACACCAAGGTCGAGCGGCCCCGGGGCATGAACATCACCATCGTCACGACGGCCCGGACCGACAAGGAAGCCCTGGCGCTCCTCAAGCGCCTCGGCATGCCCTTCCGGGAATCCTGAGAATCGAGGTCGATATGGCAACTACTGCGCGCATGGCCAAGATGGTCCGGCAGCCCAAATACGCGATCCGGGTCCGCCACCGCTGCCGCAAGTGCGGCCGGCCCCGGGCGTATTACCGGAAGTTCGATCTCTGCCGCCTCTGCTTCCGCGAGCTGGCGCTCAAGGGCGAGATCCCGGGCGTGACCAAGTCGTCGTGGTGAGATCGAGAAAGGAACAGCCATGGATTCGTTATCTGATCTGCTCACCCGGATCCGCAACGGCGTGAAGTCCAAGAAGCGGGAAGTCAACATCCCGGCCTTCCGCCTGGGGGTCGAGGTCGTCAAGATCCTCAAGGACGAGGGCTACATCAAGAACTACAAGGTCATCGACGACAAGAAGCAGGGCCTGCTTAACGTGACCCTGAAATACACCGAGGACAACCGGAGCGTCATCAGCGGCCTCAAGCGGGTCAGCACGCCCGGCTGCCGGATCTACTGCACCCGGGACTCCGTCCCCAAGGTCCTGGACGGCCTGGGCCTGGTCATCGTCTCGACGTCCCGCGGCGTCATGTCCGGGAAGGCCTGCGAGGACGCCGGGGCCGGCGGCGAGGTCCTCGCCAGCATCTGGTAGGGGAGAGCATCATGTCGAGAGTCGGCAAGAAACCCATCGCCATCCCGGCCGGCGTGACCGTCACGGTCCACCCGGACCGGATCGACTTCAAGGGCCCGAAGGGCGGGCTGACAACGCCCCTCCGGCCGGGCATCACGGCCGCCCTCGAGGACGGCCAGCTCGTCCTGAACCGGGCGGACGATACGAAGCAGGCCCGGGCCGACCACGGCCTCGGGCGGGCCCTGGCCCACAACGCCGTCGTCGGCGTCACGGTCGGCTACGTGAAGAAGCTCGAGATCGTCGGCGTCGGCTACAAGGCCAAAATCGACAAGGGCAGGCTCGAGATCAGCCTCGGCTATTCCCGGCCGATCAGCTACGACATCCCGGCCGGCGTCGAGATCGCGGCCGAGAAGCCCACGCTCCTGACGGTGCGGGGCATCGACCGGCAGAAGGTCGGCCAGGTCGCCGACGACATCAAGAGCCTCCGCATCCCGGACCCCTACAAGCAGAAGGGCGTCCGGTACCTCGGCGAGCGGCTCATCAAGAAAGAACGCAAAGCGGGAGTGACCGGTGCTTAAAGACAAGACGACTGAACGCAAGGTCCGGGACGACCGTCTCCGGAAACGGATCCGCGAGCGGGTCCAGGGCACGCCCGAGCGGCCGCGCCTCTACGTGTACAAGAGCAACGCCTACGTCTATACGCAGGTCATCGACGACCGGAAGGGGGCCGTCCTCCTGACCGCGTCGACGCTCGAGAAGGAGTTCCGGGCCAAGGCCAAGAACACCAAGAACAAGGACGCCTGCGCCCTGCTCGGCGAGATCGTGGGCCGGCGGCTCAAGGCGGCCAAGATCGAGAAGGTCGTCTTCGACCGCGGCACCCACCCCTACCACGGACGCATCAAGACCCTGGCCGACGCCATCCGCAAGGAAGGCATCCAGTTCTGATCGGGCGGACGAACAAGGAGAGCAACGTGGACGATCGCAGACACCAGAGAAAAGTCGGGGTCCTCGACGAAGAGGGCATGGAGCTCAAGGACCAGGTCATTTCCATCCGCCGGGTCACCAAGGTCGTCAAGGGCGGCAAGAACCTGAGCTTCTCGGCCCTCGTCGCCGTCGGCGACGAGCGTGGCCGGGTCGGCATCGGCAAGGGCAAGGCCCGCGAAGTGCCCCAGGCCATCGCCAAGGGCGTCGAGGCGGCCCGCAAGAGCATGATCCGCGTGCCCCTCGCCGACACGACCATCCCGCACCTCGTCAAGGGCGTCGACGGCGCGGGCCTGGTCGTCCTCCGCCCCGCCTCCAAGGGCACGGGCGTCATCGCCGGCGGCGCCGTCCGCGTCATCATGCAGCTCGCCGGCATCCGGGACATCCTGACGAAGTCCATCCGCAGCAGCAACCCCATCAGCGTCGCCAACGCGACCCTGGACGCCCTCCGGCACATCCGGAACCCGGAGGACGTGGCCAAGCTCCGCGGAAAGGCGAAAGGTGCGCTATGAGCGACGTTCCGACGAAAACCGCCAAGTCGCCGAAGAAGACAGAAAAGGCCGGCGGCGGCGAACGTTCCATCAAGGTCACGCTGGTCCGCAGCCTGATCAGCACGCCCCCCGACCAGAGGGCGACGGCCAAGGGCCTGGGCCTGCGCAAGCCCCAATCGAGCGCGATCCTCAAGGACACCCCCGGGGTCCGGGGCATGATCCGCAAGATCGGCTGGGCCCTCAAGGTCGAAACCGTGGAGAAGCCATGAACCTCAGCAACCTGAAACCGGCCAAAGGATCGAAGAAAGGCCGCAAGCGCGTCGGCCGCGGCCCGGGCTCGGGCTGGGGCAAGACCGCCGGGGCCGGCAGCAAGGGCCAGCTCCAGGGCAGCGGCTATTCCCGCAAGCGCGGCTTCGAGGGCGGCCAAATGCCCCTGACGCGGCGCATCCCCAAGCGGGGCTTCACGAACATCTTCCGCGAGGAGATGGCCGTCGTCAACCTCGACCGCCTGGCCAAGCTGCGCAAGGACGAGATCGGGCCCCAGGAAATGGCCGACCACCGGCTCATCGGGAGCGCCGCGGACAAGGTCAAGGTCCTCGGCCGCGGCGAGCTCGGCTCGGCCAAGACCGTCAAGGCCCACGCCTTCTCGGGCTCGGCCGTGAAAAAGATCGAAGCCAAGGGCGGCCGGGCCGTCGTCATCGAGAAAGACTAATGTTAGACAGCATCCGCAACATCTTCAGCATCCCGGAGCTCCGCAAGAGGGTCATCTTCACCCTCCTCCTGCTCGCGGTCTACCGGATCGGCGGGCAGATCCCGAACCCCGGCCTCAACGCCGTAGCCCTCAAGGAGTTCTGGCAGTCCCAGAAGGGCTCTCTCTTCGGGTTCGTCGACCTGTTCTCCGGGCGGAACATGTCCCGGATGACCATCTTCGCCCTGGGCATCATGCCCTACATCTCGGCCTCGATCATCCTCCAGCTCCTGACCGTCGTCTGGCCCTACCTCGAGCGGCTGTCGAAGGAAGGCGAGCTCGGCCGCAAGAAGATCACCCAGTACACCCGCTACGGAACGATCGGCATCTGCCTCATCCAGGCCTTCGGCATCGCCATCTTCCTCGAGGCCATCCGGACGCCGGCCGGGGCGTCGATCGTCATCAACCCGGGCTGGGGCTTCAAATTATTGACCGTGCTGACCATGACGACGGGGACCGTCTTCGTCATGTGGCTCGGCGAGCAGATCTCCGAGCGCGGCATCGGCAACGGCATTTCGCTCATCATCTTCGCCGGCATCGTCGTCAGCTTCCCGAGCGGCCTGCTCAACATGGTCTCCGGGCTGCGGACCGGGGCCATGGACCCGCTGAAGATGATCTTCCTGGGCGCCCTGATGACGGTCGTCATCGCCTTCATCGTCTTCGTCGAGCGCGGCCAGCGCCGCATCCCCGTCTCCTACGCGAAGCGGGTCGTGGGCCGCAAGGTCTACGGCGGCCAGAGCACGCACCTGCCGCTGCGCGTCAACACCGGCGGCGTCATCCCGATCATCTTCGCCGCCTCGGTCATCACCATCCCGGCGACGATCGCCAACCTTATCAAGATCCCGTGGATGCAGTCGATCGCCGCCCAGTTCGGGATGGGCATGCCCCTGTATACCATCGTCTACGTCGCGGCCATCATCTTCTTCACGTACTTCTACATCTCGATCATCTTCAATCCCGTCGACGTGGCCGACAACCTCCGCAAATACGGCGGGTTCATCCCCGGCATCCGGCCCGGCAAGAACACGTCCGACTTCATCGACGACGTCCTCAGCCGGATCACCCTGGCCGGCGCCGTCTACCTCGCGGCCGTGGCCATCCTGCCGGAGTTCCTGATCACCGGCTTCAAGATCCAGGCCCTGCCGTGGGTCGGGCCCTGGCTCGAGGCCAACCTGCCCAAGTTCATCACCCAGGGCCTGGGCATCGACTTCCTCTTCGGCGGCACCTCGATCCTGATCGTCGTCGGCGTGGCCATGGACACGATGCAGCAGATCGAGGCCCAGCTCGTCATGCGCCACTACGACGGCTTCATGCGCCGCAGCCGCATCCGCGGGAGGCGCGGATGAGGATCATCCTTCTCGGTGCGCCCGGGAGCGGCAAGGGGACCGTGGCCGAAGCCCTGCGCGGGGCCTACGGCTTCCCCAAGATCTCCACGGGAGACCTGCTCCGCGAGGCCGTCCGGGACAAGACCCCTCTCGGGCTCGTCGCCGCGTCCCAGATGGGCAAGGGCGGTCTCGTCGACGATGCGACCGTGCTGGCCCTGCTCCGCGAGCGCCTGGCCCGGGCGGACTGCCAGGGCGGCTACGTCCTCGACGGCTTCCCCCGGAACCTGTCCCAAGCGGACTCCCTCGAGGCCCTCGGGTCCGAAGGCCCGGAGATCGTCTTCGACCTCCAGGTCACGGACAAGGTCGTCCTCAGCCGGCTCGCCAACCGCCGGACCTGCCCCCACTGCGAGGCCATCTACCACCTGGTCAACAAGCCGCCGAAAAAGGCCGGGATCTGCGACGTCTGCGGCACGGCCCTGGTCCAGCGGAAGGACGACACGCCCGAGGTCATCCTCGAGCGGATGAAGACCTACCACGCCAAGACCGAGCCCCTCGTCGCCCGCTATGCCGCCAAGGGCGAGCTCCATGTCGTCGACGGCAACGGGCCGGCCGGGGACGTCCTCCGCGAGGTCCACCGCGTCCTCGAGGCCCTTCTCGGGAGAGCGGGAGAGGCGGGGAAGTGACGATGATCACCTTAAAGTCCGGCGCCGAGCTCGAGGCCATGCGGCAGAGCAGCCGCATCGTGGCCGTTGTCCTTGGCGAGCTCGAGCCGCTCATCCGTCCCGGCCTCCGGACCCGCGACCTCGACCTCTACGCCGAGAAGCGGACCCGCGAGCTCGGCGCGGTGCCGGCCTTCAAGGGCTACCGCGGCTATCCGGCCTCGGTCTGCATCTCGGTCAACGAGGAGATCATCCACGGCATCCCCTCGGGGCGCCTGCTCCAGGAAGGCGACGTCGTCAGCCTGGATTTCGGCGTCCTCTACGAGGGGTTCTACAGCGACTCGGCCCTGACGGCCCCCGTCGGCCGGGCCTCGGCCGAGGCCCAGCGGCTGATCGCCGCCGCCGAGCGCTCGTTCTATAAGGGCCTCGAGCAGATGAAAGAGGGAGGCCGCCTATCGGACATCTCGGCGGCTATCCAGGCCTCGGTCGAGAGCGAGGGTTACTCGGTCATCCGCCAGTTCGTCGGCCACGGCATCGGCCGGGCTCTCCACGAGGAGCCCCAGGTCCCGAACTTCGGGCCGGCCGGCCGCGGGCCGAAGATCCGCCCCGGCCTGACGCTGGCCATCGAGCCGATGATCGCCGCCGGCGGCTACGAGGTCGAGATCCTCGACGACGGCTGGACGGCCATCACCCGCGACCGGAGCCTCTCCGCCCATTATGAGCACACGGTGGCCATGACCGAGAACGGGCCGGAGATCCTGAGCGCCCGGCCGCCGGCGGACGCCCGGCCGGGAGGCGGCGTCCCCAAAGAGGGCCCCCATGCCTAGACAGGACATGTTCGAAGCGGAGGGCGTCGTCCTGGAAACCCTGCCGAACGCCATGTTCCGCGTCGAGCTGCAGAACAAGCACATCATCCTGGCCCACATCTCCGGCAAGATGCGCAAGCACTTCATCCGCATCCTGCCGGGCGACCGGGTCCTCCTGGAGCTGTCGCCCTACGACCTGACCAAGGGCCGGATCACCTACCGGTTTAAATAATCGAGGACAAAGGACGAGCCGATGAAAGTCAAAGCCTCCGTCAAGAAGATCTGCCGGAACTGCAAGATCGTCCGGCGCAAGGGCGTGGTGCGGGTCATCTGTTCCAACCCGCGGCACAAACAAAAACAGGGATAACGAGGTACACCCATGGCACGAATCGCAGGCATCACCCTCCCGCCGGACAAGCGGATCGAGGTCGGACTGACCTACATCTACGGCATCGGCCGGTCCAAGAGCAACCAGATCCTGGCCGAGGCCAAGATCGACAAGAACAAAAAGGTCAAGGCCCTGTCCGATGACGAGGTCAACAAGATCCGCCAGATCATCGAGAAACGGGAGAAGATCGAAGGCGACCTCCGCAAGGACGTCACCATGAACATCAAGCGGCTGGTCGACATCGGCTGCTACCGCGGCCTCCGGCACAAGAAGAAACTGCCCGTCCGGGGCCAGCGGACCAAGACCAACGCCCGGACCCGCAAGGGGAGCAAGGGCCAGCGGATCAAGAAGCTCAAAGAGAAGAAAGCGTAAGGAGGGCCAGCCGCCATGCCGCCAAAAACGAGCGCAAAAAAGAAAAAAGCCCGCAAGGAGGTCGGATTCGGGGTGGCCCACATCCAATCGACCTTCAACAACACGATCATCACCATCACCGACCACTCGGGCGCGACGGTCGTCTGGGCCAGCGCCGGCACGTCCGGCTTCAAAGGCGCCCGGAAGGGGACGCCCTTCGCCGCCCAGCTCGCGGCCAAGGACGCCGCGACCAAGGCTCGCGAGTTCGGCGTCCGCTACGTCGACGTCCGGCTCAACGGGCCCGGCGCCGGGCGCGAGTCGTCCATCCGCGCCATGCAGGCCGCCGGCATCGAGATCAGGTCCATCAAGGATGTGACGCCGATCCCGCACAACGGCTGCCGCGTCCGCCGCCGCCGGCGCGTCTGAGGCCGGGAGGAGAGAGAAAACCCATGGCGAAATATCAAGGAGCCGAGTGCCGGCTCTGCCGCGTCGAAAAGAACAAGCTCTATTTCAAGGGGGCCAAGTGCCTGACGGACAAGTGCCCGCTCGAGCGCCGGGCCTACGCCCCGGGCCAGCACGGCCGCTCCCGCAAGCGGGTCCTCGGCTATGCCATCCAGCTCCGCGAGAAGCAGAAGCTGAAAAGGTATTACGGCATGTCCGAGGAGCAGTTCCGCTTCTTCTTCGAGCGGGCCGAGCGCCAGAAGGGCGTCACCGGCGAGAACCTGCTGTCGATGCTCGAACGCCGTCTGGACAACGCCGTGTTCCTCTGCGGCTTCTCCCTGTCCCGGGCCCACGCCCGCCAGCTCATCGGGCACGGCCACTTCCGGCTCAATGAGCACAAGGCCGACATCGCCTCCGCCCTCGTCAAGCCGGGCGACCTCATCGCCTTTCGGCCCCGCTCGGCCAAGAGCGAGGATGTCCAGGCCGTTGTGGCCTCGAACCGCTCCAAGACCGTCCCGGGCTGGCTCGAGGTCGACTGGGAGAACCTGAAGGCCCGGGTCCTGGCGCTGCCGACGCGCGCCGACGTCACGCTGCCGGTCGAGGAACACCTGGTCGTCGAGCTGTACTCCAAGTAAGGGGAAGGAGAGGTCCCATGACAGAGACGAATTTCCAGAGGCCGAAGTTCCTGGAGGTCGATTTCGAGACCCTGACGCCGCAGCACGGGCGCTTCCAGGCCCAGCCGTTCGAGCGGGGCTATGGGGTCACGGTGGGCAACGCCCTGCGGCGCATCCTGCTCTCCTCGATCACCGGCGCGGCCATCACCGCGGTCCGCATTCACGGCGTGCTCCACGAGTTCTCGACCATCCCCGGCGTCGTCGAGGACGTCACCGACATCATCCTCAACCTCAAGAGCATCCCTCTGAAGCACAAAGGCAACGAGCCGCGGCGGATGACGATCAAGAAGACCGGCCCGGCCACTGTGACTGCGGCCGACATCAGCCACGACGCCGACATCGAGATCCTCGACGCCACGATCCCGATCGCCTCCCTCGACATCGACGGGACGCTCGAGGTCGAGATGGTCGTCAAGAACGGCCGGGGCTACATCCCCGCCGACCAGAACTTCGACGAAGACCAGAGCCTCGACACCATCCCGCTCGACTCCTCGCATTCGCCCGTCCTCAAGGTCAACTACAAGGTCGAGCCGGCCCGCGTCGGCAAGCGCATCGATTACGAGGGCCTGACCCTCGAGATCTGGACGACGGGGGCCATTCGGCCCATGGACGCCCTGTCGCAGGCGGCCAAGCTCATGCGCGACCACCTCGGCATCTTCCTCAACGTCGTCGATGAGCCGCTCGAGCACGAGCTGGCCCCGTCGAAGAAAGAGATCCCGTACCTCAACCAGGTCGACGTCCTGGCCAAGACGATCGATCACCTGGAGCTCTCGGTCCGGTCCAACAACTGCCTGCGGTCGGCCGGCATCGAGCGGATCTACGAGCTCGTGCAGAAGACCGAGGACGAGCTCCTCAAGACCAAGAACTTCGGCCGCAAGTCGCTGGCCGAGATCAAGGACACCCTGGCCAATCTGAACCTCGGGCTGAACATCGAGCTCCACCCCAAGCTCATCGAGCGGATCCAGGCGGAGATCAAGACCAGCGCGCCCGAGAAGGAGACGCAGTCGTGAGGCATCAGGTCAAGAAAGGCAATCTGGGGCGCAACACGGCCCACCGGCGGGCGTTGTTGCGCAATCTCGTGACGTCCTTCCTCGAGAAGGAACGGATGCGGACGACCCTGGCCAAGGCCCGGGAGACCAGGCCGCTGGCTGAGAAGATGATCACCCTGGCCAAGCGGAACACGCTGCACGCGCGGCGCCAGGCCCTGGCCTATATGACCAAGGAGGCCGCGGTCAAGAAGCTCTTCGAGGACATCGGGCCGCGGTTCACCGAACGGCCCGGCGGCTACACCCGGATCGTCAAGCTCGACCGCCGCTCCGGCGACGGCGCGGCCATGGCCATGATCGAGCTCGTCGGCACGGAATTCAAGGCCAAGACCAAGAAGAAGAAAGAGAAGAAACCGGCCGCCGCAGCGAAGTAAGTCATCCCCGGGGGCATGTACGCTTCGTACGTGCCCCCTTTTTTTGCCTAGAAAATCCCTCGACTAAGGTCGCAGAAATCCGGCTGCGTTTGCCCAGCCGAAGAGAAAATAGCTCGATCAGGATATTTCGCAGAAATCCCCCTCCGTGTATCTCCGGGGGATTTCTGCCCTCCGCTCACGTCGTTCGCTGCGGTCGGCTTGCCCTCCGCTCGCTAACGCTTCGCTTCGGTCGGACGGCGCGCAGCCACGTAGATCTTCGCCCAGCGATCGACCTTGAGGTTGTCGATCCGGACACAGGGCGTCTGGTAGGTCGTGTCGTTGATGAAGTTCTCGCCGTCGATCATCATCCCGACATGGCTGATGTGACCGATGTCCCGGCCGAAAAAGACGAGGTCGCCGGCCTGCTCCTGCCCCTTGGGAACCTCGACGAGGCCGCTCTTCGTCATCTGGATGTCGGCGTCGCGCAGGATGGGAATGCCGCCCATGCGGTAGATGAGCTGGGCGAAACCGGAGCAGTCGAGGCCGAGCGGGGACCGGCCGGCCCAAAGGTAGTTGATCCCCAGAAAGCGCTTCGACAGGGCGACCATGTCGGCGCCCGGCAGGCGCGGCCAGGTCCAGGGGGTGTCGTGGGCCTCGCCGTCGCCTTTCTGGACAAAGGCCTTGCCGCCGCACGGGAGAGTGATCTCGAACCAGCGCTCGTTGCGGTCGGAGGCGATCTCCAGCACCGCGCTGATCGGCGCGACCTTGACCGGCTTGTGCTCGGTCACGTCGGGCTCGCGGTATGTATTGGCAAGGAGGGCGGTGACGACGAAGACCTTGCCGGCCGAGGCGTAGGCCTTCTCGCCGGGCTTGACCATCCGCAGGGATGAGGCCACGACCCAGCCCTGGTAGGTGTCGGGTGTCTCGATCTGGCACCACGTCTCGCCGTTGGCCGCCGTCTCGGTCTTCAGGACCTTGACGTTCTCGCCGAGCAGGGCCTGGCTGACGACATCGGTGTCGACCGTGGCGGTGCGGAACATATTCTCGGCGGTGTTGATCACGACCGCCGTCTGCGGCGTCG
>Ga0172364_10000114_pt1 | contig 46043 bp, 35 predicted proteins | sample LakKivSesite10cm_FD_114545 | JGI IMG/M metagenome (GOLD analysis project Ga0172364, IMG submission 114545) | Sediment microbial communities from Lake Kivu, Rwanda - Sediment site 10cm | ecosystem: Environmental > Aquatic > Freshwater > Lake > Sediment | place: Rwanda: Western Province, Lake...
AGGAGATTTATCAAAACAATCAACTGGAAATTTTTCCCTTGAGTCGCAAGGGAGAAATTTCCAATTTTTTAAAAGAAGGCCTTCGCGATTTCAGCGTTTCGCGGTCGCAAAGCCGGGCGCATAATTGGGGGATTAGCGTGCCCAATGATCCTGCCCAAGTCATTTATGTTTGGTTTGATGCTTTATGTAATTACATTAGCGTTTTGGGCTATGCCAAAAATTCGCCGATGTTTCGAGCTTGGTGGGAAGATGAGTCTACTGAAATCCGTCACTTTATTGGAAAAAATATAACGAAATTCCATTGCCTTTATTGGCCGGCCATGCTTTTATCAGCCAAATTGCGTTTACCATCAAAAATAATCATTCACGGTTTTATTACCATTGAAGGAGAGAAAATATCCAAGAGTTTAGGCAATGTTATTGACCCATTTGAACTACGCAAAGAATTTGAGGCGGACGTTTTGCGCTATTATATGCTTCGAGAATTTTCTTTGGCTCAAGACGGCGATTTCAATCGCGCCATGATTTTAGAGCGCTACAATAAAGAATTGGCCAATGGTTTGGGCAATCTTTTGAGCCGGACAATCACGCTAATTGAAAAAAACGGCAACTCTATCAAACCAGAATTCAATTTATTGAATTCCTCCATCCAGGAGGCCTGGCAGAAATATCACGAGGCCTTTTCTGAATTTAAGCTTAATTCCGCCGCCGACAGTTTTTTGCAATTGATTGCGAAAGCCGATGCCTTTATTAATGAAAAACAGATCTGGAAGATTGATGACAAAGAAGAGTTGAATAAGGCCCTATCTTCGCTTTGGCTGGTTTTGGCTAATCTTGCTTTTTTGGTTGAGCCGTTTATGCCAGAATCATGTCAGAAAATTAAAGAGTCGCTTGGCATTCAGAAACTATCCAAGGAAGATTGGGGAAAGACTATTTTTAAAATTAAGAAAATGCCGCCGCTTTTTCCTCGCAAATAATAACAGCGATGCTTATTGACACTCACGCCCATTTGGATTTTGAAGAATTTGATAAAGACCGCGACCTCGTGATTAAACGGGCTTTTGATTCCGGCGTGGAAAAAATAATAAATATCGGCACCAATCTAAAATCTTCCAAAAAATCCATCGGCTTAGCAGAGGTCTATGAAAATATTTATGCCACAGTAAGCTTGCATCCGATTGATGTTGATGATGAAGAATTTAATGAGCAGGACTTTTTAAAATTAGCCCGTCATCCGAAAGTAGTGGCCATTGGCGAAACCGGCTTGGATTATTACCATCAAAGCGACCAGGGCAAGCAGAAAGAAGTTTTTAAAAAATTAGTTGGAATTGCCGCTTCTTTAGAAAAACCAATAATTATTCACTGCCGAGAGGCCGAAGCAGACGTCTTAGATATTCTTAAAAATTTGGTCCTGCCCAAGGGGGCCGGGGTTATCCATTGCTTCGGGAAAGATTATCAGACAGCCAAAAAATTTCTTGATTTGGGATTTATAGTCTCATATACCGGCAATATCACTTATAATCCTCAGCGAACGACTTCCATCAAGGAAATGCCGATAGAAAAAATTATGATTGAAACCGACTGTCCTTTTCTGGCGCCCACTCCTTTTCGCGGCCAAAGAAACGAGCCGGCCCACGTTAAATATGTGGCCGAAAAAATCGCTCAAATTAAAGGGTTAAGTTTTGAAGAAGTTAGCCAAATAACAACCAAAAATGCTATTGAGTTTTTTAAATTAGAGTAAGCAATATATTCGCTTCGCTTATATAAACTCATTCAGTCGGAAAAATAAAAACTTCGTTTTTCTTTTTCCTCCCCCATTTCGATTATGAAGATTTCAGAAAAAAATATTTTTAAAAAAGAATGGTGTCTGATAGTTATTCTTCTTTTGGCGGCGGTCATCACCCGTTTCTATCATTTTGGCCAGCCCAATCAGATTGTTTTTGACGAAGTTTATTTCCCCAAGTTCGCCACGGATTATTTTAAGGGCGCTTATTATTTTGATATTCATCCGCCCTTGGCGAAGTTGATGATGGCCGGTTCGGCCAAACTTTTCGGAATAAGTTTGCCAACCAACTTCGACTTCAAAAACATCAGTCAAACCTACCCGGACAATTCCTATAAATTTTTGCGGCTTATTGTCAGTATTTTTGGAGTTTTCCTGATTTTGGGAGTTTATTTCTTGAGTAAGGAATTGTTCCGGAACAAGTGGCCGGCTTTTTTAGCTGGCTTATTCGCGGTTTTTGATAATGCGCTCTTGGTCCAGTCCCGCGTTATATTAACAGATATTTTTCTTTTGGCTTTCGGCGTCTTGGGTTTAACATTTCTTTTTGTTTCTCGCCGGAAGCGGCCCTTTGGTTTATCCTGGTTTGTGTTTTTGATTTTGGCCAGCCTGTTTTTAACAGCCGGTGTTTTAGTCAAATGGACCGCTTTGGTTTTTATAGGCGTGGCAGCTTTAGTAATTCTGTTTGATTTGTTCAAAAACAAGAAAGCAAAAATTTTTCTTGCTCGGGCCGTAATTTTATTGATTGTTTCCGCTTTATTTTATTTTGCTGTTTTTGCTATCCATTTGAAAAGTCTGCCTCATAGTGGCGATGGCGATGCTTTTATGAGCCAGAGATTTCAGCGAACTCTGATTGGTAATCCGCTTTATGGCAATCCCGAAATTAAACCCGCCAATCTTTTTGAAAAATTTACGGAATTAAACGCGGTGATGTATTCGGCTAACGCCGGATTAACCGCCACCCATTCTTACGGTTCCAAATGGTACAGCTGGCCCATTCTTTATCGGCCAATTTATTACTGGTATTACAATAATGGAAATGACACGGCCAGCCGCATTTATCTTCAGGGCAATCCTTTTATTTGGTGGTTGGGATTTTTAGTGATTGTTTATTGGGTTTTTTGGTTTTTTAATCAAATCATTAAAAAAAATAAAGACCCTCATTTAGCTAGCATCGGTTTTATTTTAGCTGGTTATTTCGGCAATCTTTTGCCGTATATTTTAGTGAGCCGCGTTTCTTTTCTTTATCACTATTTCCCCTCGCTCATTTTTTTGGTTATTGCCTTTGGATTTTTCCTCTTCAGATATTTTAAAAAATACCCTGTTTTAATTGGAGTTGTTTGCGCGGTGGCTCTTATCTCGTTTATCTTTTTTGCTCCCCTTAGCTACGGCCTGCCGTTAACTGAACAGGTTTTCAACGGGAAAATCTGGTTGCCCAGTTGGCTTTAAAGGTTGCCTTTTTTTAAAAATCAGCTATCATTAAAAAACCAAAAACAATCCGCCCGTAGCTCAGCTTGGTAGAGCAGCTGCCTTTTAAGCAGATGGTCGCAGGTTCGAGTCCTGCCGGGCGGACAAAAATATGTTAGATGCAGAGAGAACAAAATTAAAAAAGCGAGCATTAGGGTGGTTAATTGTAATTGTTATTGTGGCGGTGGTGGCCGGTTTTTTTGATTATGGCCACCAATTCAGTTTTTTGCCCAAATTTTTCAAAGCCCCATTCCGTTTGGGCCTTGATTTAAGCGGTGGCACCCATCTTTTATATGAAGCCGACGTCAGCCAAATAAAAGACAGCGACCGCGGTTCAACGATGAGCGGCTTGAGGGACGTCATTGAACGTCGGGTTAATTTGTTTGGTGTGAGCGAGCCGCGCGTAGAAACTTTGGAAGTCGGCAACAGCTACCGCTTGGTGGTGGAGCTGGCTGGCATCAAAGACATTAAAGAAGCCATTAAAATGATATGCGAGACGCCTTATTTGGAATTTAAAGAGCAAAGAAGCGACGAGGAAACCCAACAAATTTTAGAAAGACAAAAAGCAAAAGACCCGCTTTATTTAAATGTCGATCCTTATTTCGTTGCTACTCAACCGCCCCTGACCGGAAAATATTTAAAAACCAGCAGTTTGCAATTTAACCAACAAACTTACGAGCCATATGTTAGTTTGCAATTTAACGATGAGGGCGCAAAAATTTTTGAAGAATTGACCACAAAAAATGTTAATAAAATTCTGGGCATTTATTTGGATGGCCAGCCAATTTCCTTGCCAGTGGTTAAGGAGCCGATTAGCGGCGGCCAGGCGCAAATTACTGGTAAGTTCACCACTGAAGAAGCCAAGCAACTGGTAGAAAGGTTAAATGCCGGCGCCTTGCCAGTACCCATTAAGCTTTTATCGCAGCAATCTATCGGTGCTTCTCTTGGTGAAAGTTCAATGAGATTGGGCATTAAAGCGGGCATCATCGGCATTATCCTGGTCATAGTTTTTATGCTTATTTATTATCGAGTCCTTGGTTTATTTGCCAGTTTGGCCTTGATTATTTATACGGCTTTATCTTTGGCGATATTTAAACTTATCCCCGTGACTTTGACTTTGGCGGGCGTGGCCGGTTTTATTTTGTCTATTGGTATGGCAGTTGACGCCAACATTTTAATTTTTGCCCGTTATAAAGAAGAAATAAAAAAGGGTTTAACTAAATTCCGGGCCATTGAAGAGGGCTTCAAGCGGGCTTGGCCGTCAATCCGCGATTCTAACATTTCCACCATCATTACTTGTTTAGTGCTCTATAATTTCACCACCTCCATTGTCAAGGGTTTTGCCTTGACGCTTTTAATCGGTGTTTTGGTCAGCATGTTTACCGCCATCACCGTTACTCGGTCGTTCTTAAGAGTTTTTATGAAAGAGGGCCATTAATATGACCATTGAATTTGTTAAAAATCGAAAAATCAATTACACAATTTCTTTTGTTTTAATTGCCACCTCCATTGTCAGTTTGGCCCTGTTTGGTTTAAAGCCGGGCATGGATTTTGTTGGCGGATCGCTTCTGGAACTAAATCTTAATAAAATCGCGGTTTCTTCTGATCAGATTAAGAGCGTCTTTGCTCAATTTGGCATCAATGATGTTATTGTTTCGGCCATAGGCGATAATGGTTTATTGATTCGGACCAAAGAAATTAGCGAAGATCAGCACCAGCAAATTATCAAACAACTGACTTCTCAATTTCCCGGCGTTGAAGAGAGCCGTTTTGAATCCGTGGGCCCAGCGATTGGCCGCGAATTAAAAAATAAATCTATTACTGGTGTTATTTTTGTGCTGCTGGGGATTTGTCTTTATTTAACTTGGGCCTTTCGCAAGGTTTCCCGGCCGATGTCTTCTTGGAAATACGGCGTGGTTACTCTGATTGCCTTGCTCCACGATGTTTTAATTCCAGCGGGCATTTTCGCCTTGTTAGGGCATTTACGCGGAATAGAAATTGATTCCAATTTTATCGTGGCCTTGCTTGTGGTTTTGGGCTTTTCAGTTCATGATACCATTGTGGTTTTGGACCGAATTCGGGAGAAGTTGCGTTTGATGCCCGGCTTGGAGTTCGGCTCCATCATTAATCAAAGCATCAACGAAACCCTCAGCCGTTCCATTAACACTTCTTTGACCCTGGTTTTGGTTTTATTGGCCTTGCTTTTGTTCGGGCCAGTTTCTTTGTGGAATTTTGTTCTCGTGCTTTTAATCGGCACAATTTGCGGCACTTATTCCTCAATTTTTATTGCCAGCCCCTTGCTTTATGATTGGTATCGTTTGGGTCAGCGCAAGCAGCTAAAAAAATAATAGATATTTAGGGATTTCAGCTCGGGATTTTCTGTGTGAGAGAATATAAAAATTAGCCTCAGAACAAAAATCGCCCGCGTTGTCTAAAAAACAACGGCGGGCGATTTTCCTGTTAGTTGGTCTTTATTTCTTCATCCTTTTCAGAACTTCATCGTGAATTTCCACCAACTGCTCCGCCTCGTAGGAGGCCATCGGGTCAATGTTTATTTTTTTCTTTATTTTTGCTATCATTTCATTATGACAGCTCAAGAATTGAGAAAAAAATACTTTGATTTTTTTGTTGAAAAAGGGCATAAAATTATTCCTTCGGCGCCTTTGATTCCTGAAAACGACCCGACAGTGCTGTTTACCACTGCTGGCATGCATCCTCTCATTCCTTTTCTTTTGGGGGAGAAACATCCGGTTGGCCAAAGATTGGTGAGCGTTCAGAAATGTATTCGCACCACGGATATTGACGAGGTGGGTGATGATGTCCATTTAACCTTTTTTGAAATGCTCGGCAATTGGTCGCTCGGTGATTATTTCAAGAAAGAGGCGATTGATTGGAGCTGGGAATTTCTAACTGCCAAAAAATGGCTGGGATTGGATAGAAATAAATTGGCAGCTTCGGTTTTTAAGGGGGACAGCGATGCCCTATTTGACGAAGAAGCTTATGACTTTTGGAAAAATTTAGGGATTTCGGAAAAAAGGATTGCCAAATTGCCGAAAAAAAATAATTGGTGGGGTCCGGCTGGTCAGAGCGGCCCATGCGGGCCGTGCACCGAAATGTTTTATTGGGTTGGCGAAGAAAAGACGCCGGAAATTTTTGACCCCGAAGACGGCCGGTGGGTGGAAATTTGGAACGATGTTTTTATGCAGTATAACAAAACCAAAGAAGGAAAATACCAGGTTTTAAAACAAAAAAATGTTGATACTGGAATGGGGCTAGAAAGAACTTTGGCAGTTTTGAATCATGAGCCGAGCGTTTACGAAACCGAGCTTTTTAAAGAGATTGTTAAAATTATTGAAGGATTGGCTTCTATTTCTGATTTCGAAAACTCTTTTGATCAATTGTATAATGCCGGAAAGATAATTAATAAAGAAATAGAAGGGCTTAAGGAAAAGGCAGAAAAAATGCGCTCCGTCAGAATTGTCGCCGACCATATTAAAGCCGCGACTTTTATTTTGGCCGAAGGATTAGAGCCATCTAATCTGGAAAGAGGATATGTTTTAAGAAGGTTAATTCGCCGAGCAGTGCGCTATGGCCGGCAACTGGGCATTAAACAAACTTTCGCTTTTCAAGTGGCCAAGCCGGTAGTTGGCACATACAAAGATATTTATCCAGAATTATTAAAAAACAAGGATTTTATTGAAGAACAGTTGGTCAGAGAGGAAGAGAAATTTTCTAAAACTTTAGAAAAGGGCTTAAAGGAATTAAAAGACCTGGAAATGAAAATGGGCGTCATCAACGGTTATGACGGATTTGATTTGTATCAAAGTTACGGATTCCCCAAAGAAATGATATATGAGGAGGCCCAAAAATTATCGGATAACTTTGATGAAGAGTTTAACCGCGCGCTTAATAAACACCAGGAGCTTTCCCGCACTGCTTCGGCCGGAATGTTTAAGGCCGGATTGGCCGACCACTCAGAAATTGCCATCAGATATCATACAGCCACGCATTTATTGCAGCGGGCCCTAAAAGATGTTTTGGGTGAAAACGTGGAGCAAAAAGGCAGCAACATTACTTCGGAAAGATTGCGCTTTGATTTCTCCTATAATCAGAAAATGACGCCAGAACAAATTAAGAAAGTTGAGGATATTGTTAACGAAAAAATAAGAGAAAATCTGCCGGTCATAATCAAGGAGATGAGTTTAGTTGAGGCCAAGAAATTAGGTGCTATCGGACTGTTTGCGGAAAAATATGGAGAAAGAGTGAAGGTTTATTCTATCGGTCCTTTGAGGGGCCGAGGATCGGCCTACAGCCAAGAGATTTGCGCTGGCCCCCATGTCAAAAATACTTCAGAACTTGGGCATTTTAAGATTGTTAAAGAAGAGGCAGTTTCTCAAGGCGTTAGGAGAATTAAGGCGGTTTTGGAGTAGCCGAAGAAAGGAAATTGGATTATAATTGAAGTGAAGGAGGAAAGCAAAAATATCACTTTTTGCTTTCCGACCGAGCGAGATTAGATAAGCGAAGCGATATAATTGAAGTGAAGGAGTCCGCCTAAGGTGGACGACCGAGCGACCTGCCTGCCGGTAGGCAGGGATTTCATTTGCCAGAGGCGAATATAATTGAAGGGAGGGAGAAAAAGAAAAAACCGATTTTTTCTTTTTCTGAACGAATGAGGTTACATCCGCGAAGCGGATATAATAAATAGTGGATGCTAAATTTCCGCGCGTTTTTATCTCGTAAATGGAAAAGAATACTGATTTTTAATGTTAGTCGGAAAAGCGTCGCAGCTTTGGAGGCGGATTTTAATTTTGATGCAAAAAAAGTCCGGCCAAGGAGAAATTTGGAATTTTTGGCGCCGCGGGGAAACGATTTTAACAAGGAGAATATTTTGGGTTGTTTGGATAAAGTGCTTCGGTCTCTTTCCAAAAGCACCTCTCTGGTTTTTCTGTTTGAAAAGCCGTTTTTAAAATCCACCCTTTCCGCCTTCTCAATCGTTCGGACCGCCCCCTCGGAACTTATTGATGAAGACGAATTGGAAAATGTTATTTTGAATTTGGCCTGGCGATTATATGACCGGGAACGGCCGATTGTCGGCCGAGCCTTGGGCATTTCCGAGTTTGAAATTATTTTAACATCGTCACAAATTAAAGATCCGAAAATTGACGGCCGAAAAATTCTTAATCCTTTGGGCTTTGCCGGCAGGCGTCTGGGTTTCACTTTCGAAAACACTTACAGCCAAAGAGATTTCTGGGGGAAGCTGATGAAAATCATCCAACCCTTTAAAGGGGATTTGAATTTTTTATCAGAAAACCTTTTGGTTTTTGACAAAGTGTTTTCTTTGCTTGGCGAAAAGGGGATATTGATTGACATTGGCTGCGAAGAAACCAAAGTCGGCCAGTTGGGCGATTTCTTAAAGAATTTCCAGTCATTTAACTGGGGCGAGGAAAACCTGACCAGGTCGATTGCCAAATCCTTATGCATTTCTTTGGGGGCCGCCGAAGTTCTAAAAGAAAAATATAAAATCGGGAACTTAAGCAGTCGCGGCCAGCGTTGGTTGGAAAAGATACTAGTGCCAGAATTGAAGCTTTTAGCAGAAGGAATTGGCCTGGCAATTAAAAATTTTTCTTTGGAAGATTCGGACGGCGCCAATTTGTATTTAAACGGCGCGCTGCTAGATTTTCCCCAATTACTGGAGTTTTTTAGAAACTATTCTTGGCCGAAAGCCGTTTTTAAGAGAAGACCAGCCATTCAGCCGTATCAAAAAGAAAGGATTTTTGATAAAATGGACCTGAAGGTTGAAGCCGCCAATAATATCGGCGGGGCTAATTCTTTGGTATTGGCAATAGCGACAGCGGCGCTATTTATGGCCGAGCCGGCCTATCACGAACTCAATAAAATACTCAAGCGTCGAATTAAATGGTTAAAATAATTATTTGCTCAATAAGATGAAGCTGGAAAATATTTATATCGAAAGCAATGATGATGTCTCGGCGGTAGTCGAGCGGATTTTGAACACCAAAAGCGACAACGTAGTTTTATTTGTGCCGGAGCAGGCGAAAATATCGGAGTCCATTCTTAATTTGCGCCTTCTTTATCGGGAGGCCAAGGCGGCAAATAAAAACATTTTTTTGAATACCGATGAAGAAGAGGTGAAGACGATGGCAGAAGAAGTGGGCATCCCAGTAGTGGAACGCAAGGAGTCGGTTAAGCCAATTTCTCGGGGTCCGTCTTTTATTAGAGACATTGCTCCGCCTGCTTTTAAGAAAAAAGTTTTAGGGGCGCCCAAAAGAGAGATCAGCCAGGATGAGGCAATTAAGCGCGTCCTCAAAACGAGAAAATTAGGATACCGGTCCGTTGAAAAGAAGGAAGAGGAAAATTTTGCGCCGGCCCGAAAAACCGGGAAGCACCTTAAAATGCCGAAGAGCATTTTGTTGATATTTTTAGGCATCATTATTTTAGCGATTTTAGGAGGCGGCGGATTGTACTTCTTTAGCCGAGCAGAAATTCGGATTGATACTCAAAAAACTACTTGGCAAAATCAAAGCGCTATTCTGGCTTTAAAAAATTTGGATAAAATTGATTTGGAAAACTTTAAAATACCGGCCCAAGATTTGAAACTGTCTCGCCAAGTTGTAAAAGATTTTCCAGCGACCGGCCTAAAAGACGTCAAAGTTAAAAGCTCCGGCAAAATAACAGTATTTAATGCTTATAGTTCAACACCCCAAACCTTAATTGTCAATACCCGTTTTCTTTCTCAAGACGGCAAATTGTTCCGGCTATCCAGCGCCCTAACTGTTCCCGGAGCCAAAGTAGAAGCCGGAAAAATTATCCCCTCATCAATTGACGCCAATGTTGTGGCTGATGAGCCCGGTGAAGAATATAACATTGGGCCATCGCATTTCACCATTCCCGGTTTTAAAGGGACCTCCAAATATGATAAGTTTTATGCGGAATCATCAGAGGCAATGAAAGGCGGCTATATTGGTCAGGCAAAAATTATTAGCCAAGATGATTTAGATAAAGCCAAAAGTCAATTGACCGAAACAGCTCAAATTTCTTTGAATGAAGAGTTCCAGGGCAAATTTCCAGAAGGCTTTAAAATTTTAGACGAGGCCAAATCTTTTACGGTGGAAAAAATATCTTTTTCCAATCAGCTTGGGGATCGGGTTGATACCTTTCGCGGCAATCTGACAGCTTCTTTAAAAGTTTTGACCTTTAAAGAATCAGACGTGAAAGATGTTTTTGTTTATAACGCTCAGCAAAGCCCCTCGCCCCTAAGTCAAAAAGATTTGTTCAGCAGCGATTTTCAATACGGGACGCCGCGCGTTGATTTTGAAAAAGGAATGCTGTCTTTCCCGGTGAACGCCACTTTGGTTTTTCGTGATAAAATTAATATTGATGAGCTGCCCAATAAGTTAGTGCGCATGAGCGAAAATCAACTCCAAAAATTTTTCAGCGCCCTCCCCTGGGTGGAGAAGGTTAGCGTTAAAATCAAGCCCGGCTTTTTGAATTTTTTGCCATTCAATGCCCATAATATAAAAATTATCTTAGACCCAACCTCTGATTAGATTTCGGTTGAAAAAGCGGGGATTGACTAAAAAAAATTTATCCATATAATGATTACATATCTCTTATGAAAAATCCCACGTTTGAGGGAGTGGTGGAAGAAGCATTGCCCAGCACCACTTTTAGAGTAAAATTAGATGATGGCCGGGAGGTTTTGGCTCATCTTTCAGGAAAATTGAGATTAAATTTTATCAGGATTCTGGCTGGCGACCGCGTGGTGGTGGAGCTCAGTCCCTATGATGAGAGCCGCGGCCGCATCGTTTATCGTAAATAATTTTGTCATGCAGGTTCAATCTTCGGTTAGAAAAAGGTGCAAAAACTGTAAAGTCATAAAGCGCAAAGGTCGCCTTTTTATTATTTGTAAGAATCCCAAACACAAACAAAGGCAGGGATAATTATGGTTCGGATTTGCGGCGTCAACATCCCCGATCAAAAAAGAATTGAAATCAGTCTGGGCTATATTTATGGCATCGGACGTTTTTTATCCAATAAAATTCTAAAAACTGCCAATGTTTCGCCCGATAAAAGAGCAAAAGATTTGACCCCCGAAGAGATTAATCGACTTCAGGAAATTATTGAAAAAAATTACCGCATTGAAGGCGATTTGCACAGAGAAATTCAAGGCAATATCAGGCGGCTTAAAGAAATCGGCTCTTATCGCGGCATCCGCCATCTCCGCAAGCTACCTACTCGGGGTCAGCGCACCAAGACAAATTCGCGAACCGTCAGGGGCCATGCCCGGAGAACGGTTGGAAGCGGTCGGCGCAAGTTAGAATTGAAATAATTATGGGCAAGAAAAGAGTCATCCAACAGACAGCCGAAGAGGCCATAAAGGAAGTGGAAGTTTTGGAGTCTGCCTTGAAAAAAGCCGAAGTAGGCGACCAATTAAAGAAATCAGCGAGTTCAAGCGGCCGAGTTTATATCACCACTTCCTACAATAATATCATTATGACCGCCACTGATGCCGAAGGGAATGTTATCGGTTGGACTTCCGGCGGAAACCTGCAATTTAAAGGTCCAAAAAAAGCTACCCCTTTTGCTGCGGCTCGAGCAGCCGAGGCTTTGGTTCAAAAAATTAGAAAGGCGGGGATAAACGAGCTCCAAGTTCTTATCAGAGGGGTCGGAGGCGGCCGAGAGGCAGCTTTGCGCTCTTTAATTTCGCAGGGCTTAAATATTGTCTCTATAAAAGATGTTACGCCGTTTGCCCATGGCGGAGTGAGGCCGCCCAAAGTGCGGCGCGTCTAAATTTATGCTCTTGGAAGCCAAATGTCGAAAATGTCGAGCAGTTGGAGAAAAACTCTTTTTAAAGGGCGAGCGTTGTTATTCTCCAAAATGTAATATATTGCGCAAGCCCTATCGGCCTGGCATGCATCGCAAAGCGAAATTTCGCGCCAATCTATCAGAATACAGTCGGCAATTAGTAGAAAAGCAGAAAGTTAAATTGAGTTACGGCATCAATGAGAGGCAGTTGCGCCGTTATTTCAAGGAATCCAGCCACAAGAAAGGTTCAACGATGGATATTTTAATTAAAAAATTGGAAATGCGACTGGATAATATTGTTTTTCGTCTGGGCTTCGCTTCTTCGCGCAGCATTGCTCGCCAGTTGGTGACCCATGGCCATTTCTCGGTTAATAACCGGCCTGTTCGCACGCCATCTCTGGAGTTACAAGTTGGCGACGTGATAAAAATTCGTCCCCACAGCGCCGAACGAGCAGTTTTTCAAGAAATCAAAAATAGATTGAAAAAATATCAGCCGCCGGCCTTTTTGACGCTGGACGCCGAAAAATTAGAGGGCCAAATAAAATCAGGGCCCAGCGCCCAGGAATTAAAAGTTCCCTTTAATATGAGTTTAGTCGTCGAATTCTATTCCAAATAACTCACCTCATTGATTCAAGATTTCAATCTTACTCAAGGGGTAAATCAATATGACGGAATTTATTTTATCATCCAAGCCAAGAATTATTAAGGAAGAAAAAAATGTCGGAATTTTTGAAATTGAAGGTCTTTATACGGGTTATGGTTTAACCATCGGCAATGCCTTGCGCCGCGTTCTTATGTCTTCTTTGCCGGGTGCCGCCATCACCACGGTGAAAATTAAAGGGGTGCAGCATGAATTTTCAACCTTAGCCGGTGTAATGGAAGACATTATTCAGCTTCTTGTTAATTTGAAAAAAATTCGAGTGAAAATGTTTACTGCTGAACCGCAAACGCTTTTTCTTTCGGCCAAAGGCGAAAAAAAGGTGAGCGCGGCTGATATTCAGAAAAATTCCAATATTGAAATTCTTAATCCGGATGTTCACATCGCTACCTTAACTGAAAAGAAGTCGGAATTGGAAATCATTTTGACCGTTGAACAGGGCTTGGGTTATGTGCCGGCTGAGCTTCGGAAAAAAGAAAAGTTGCCGGTCGGGACTATCAGTTTGGATGCTGTTTTTTCTCCGATTAAAAAAGTCAATTATGAAGTGGAAGATATGCGGGTCGGGGAGCGCACCGATTATAATCGTTTGCGGATTTATATAGAAACCGACGGCAGCATTTCTCCGCGTTTAGCCCTGAAAAAATCCACGGAAATTTTAGCCAATCATTTTCAGGTGATTGGCGCCGGCATTGAGATTGTTGAGGAAAAGGCCCCAGTTGTTAAAGAATTAAAAATCAAACCAAGAGCCAAAGCCGAGAAAAAGGGACCCAAAACAAAAAAATCCGTCAAAAAAAACAAATCAAAGAAATAATTTTGACTTTTGGGTTTTGAATTTTTGTTATGCGTCATCTAACCAAAGGAAGAAAATTTCATCGGGGAAGAAATCAGCGCAAAGCTTTTGTTAAGGCCCTAATTTCTAATTTAGTTTTTCACAAAAAAATTGAAACCACTGAGGCGCGGGCCAAAGAAATAAAACGACTGATGGAAAAGAGCATAACTCTGGCCAAGAAAAAAAATTTGGCAAGTTTAAAGCTGCTAATTAGCCGCTTTGGCAAAAAATCCGCTTTTGAAATTTTTTATAAAATTACTCCAAGATTTCAAAAACGCCCCGGCGGTTATTTAAGAATCATTCGAAGCCCCCGTCTGCGGAAGCGTGATGCCGCACCAATGGTCATTATTGAATTTTTAGAACAATAGAATAAAATGTCTGAATACAACATTGATGCTACCAATCAAATATTGGGAAGATTAGCTTCAAAAATCGCCATTCTTTTGCAGGGAAAAACATCTCCTCGCTACCAGCCTCGTTCGGTTGCTGGTATTAAAGTGGTGGTAAAAAATGCCTCCAAAATTAAATTTTCCGGCAAGAAATTTAATCAAAAACTTTATCGCCACCACACCGGTTATGCGGGTCATTTGAAAACCAAAACTCTTCGTCAGCTTTTTGAAAAAAACCCCGAAGATGTTTTGCGTAGAGCTGTTTGGAATATGTTGCCAAAAAATAAACTGCGGGCCAAAAGAATTAAAAATTTGATAATTTATGCCTAAGAAAAAACAATTAAAGAAAAAAATAGTTAATAAAGAATTAAGAACTGAAGCTGTTTTTAAAGAAGAGCCAGTTTCTGGTGGTAAAAAAGAGCAGTATTATGAAGGCGTCGGCCGTCGCAAAACCAGCATTGCCATTGTTCGGCTTTATACCAAGAAGAAGGAGATATTAATTAACGGCCGAGATCCGCGATCCTATTTTCCTCTTATGCGCCAGCAAAAAATTATTGAATCGCCGTTTGAAAAAATGAAATGTCCCGATAAATTCGGCGCTACCATTAAAGTTGGGGGCGGCGGCCTCGAGGCCCAGGCCGAAGCAATTAGGTTGGGAATCAGTCGGGCGATGGTTGAATTCAATCAGGATTTTAAAAAGCGTTTGCGTCGCGCTGGTTTTTTGACTCGAGATAGCAGGGTGGTGGAACGCAAAAAATACGGGTTGAGGAAAGCGAGAAGAGCGCCCCAGTGGTCAAAAAGGTAGGAGTTGACAAAAAGTAAAATAAGGAATAAAATAGGACCAATCCGATTTGCCTCTCCAGTTTAAATAATTAGCGAAAACAATTTTTAAATAATATTACCAAGCAAAAATTGTTGCCCCATTTTTAAACAAAATAAACAATTTTTTTTAAATCCCAAATTTAATTGGGGATAAATATTTTTATGTTCAAAAATGTGAAAATATTTGCTCGTCAACCCCGCGCCTTGACGAGCTTAGACATTATACCCAATCTTTCTCAACTCCAAACCGATTCTTACAATTGGTTTTTGAAGGAGGGACTGCGAGAATTGTTCAAAGCAATTTCTCCGGTTAAAGATTATACCGGCAAAGAACTCGAATTATATTTCGAGGATTATTATTTTGATCAGCCGAAATTTGACGAGCTTTTAGCCAAAGAGAAAAATTTAACCTTTGAAGCGGCTCTGCGGGTGAAATTAAAATTAATCAACAAAAAAACCAAAGAAACCAAAGAGCAGGAGGTTTATTTCGGCGATTTTCCGATGATGACCACTCGCGGCACCTTTATTATTAACGGTGTGGAAAGAGTGGTGGTTTCCCAGATTATTCGCTCAAGCGGTCTTTACTTTAATGCCAGCATGGTTCGGGGCCGCAAATTGTTCGGCGCCAAAATTATCCCCAATCGGGGAGCTTGGCTGGAATTTGAGACCGATGCCGATAGCGCCATTTACGTTAAAATTGATCGGAAAAGAAAAGTGCCGGTCACCGTGCTTTTGAAAATTTTCGGCTTAGTTACAAATGAGGCCATCACTAAAACATTCAAGGACGTAGATACTGGTGAAATCAAGTTTATTGAAAAAACTCTCAAAAAAGACATCGCCAAAAATCAAGACGAGGCCTTTATTGAAATTTATAAAAGAATCAGGCCGGGCGATCTGGCCACCGCCGAAAATGCGCGCAGTTTGATTGAAGGTATGTTTTTCCGCCTCGACCGCTACGATTTAAGCGAGGTGGGAAGATATAAAATTAATCAAAGGCTGGGCCTTGATAAAACAAATTTAGGGGAGCGTTTGTTGACCCTCAATAATTTGGTCAATGTTTTGAAATTTATCATTCTTTTTAATAATGATGAAAAATCGGAGCCGGACGATATTGATCATTTGGGTAATCGGCGGATTAGAGCGGTCGGCGAGTTGCTTCAGAATCGTTTGCGAATCGGCGTTGCCCGGATGCGTCGTATCATCCAGGATCGGATGTCCACTTACGATATTTTCACCCTCGTTCCGGCCCAACTGATTAATTCGCGACAGATGATGGGCGTGGTCTCCGAATTTTTCAACACCTCCCAGCTTTCTCAATTTATGAGTCAGGAAAATCCTTTGGCTGAGCTGGAACACAAACGCCGACTTTCAGCCATGGGCCCTGGCGGTCTCACCAGAAAAAGAGCCGGCTTTGAAGTGCGCGACGTTCATCATACCCATTACGGCCGCATTTGTCCCATTCAGACTCCGGAAGGCGCCACCATTGGTTTGGTGAGTTATTTGGCAACTTTTGCCAGGCTTAATCATTTTGGCTTTTTAGAAACCCCATATTTCCGGGTGAAAAATAACAGGGTTACTAATGAGGTGGTTTATTTGGACGCTTGGGAAGAAGAAAAATATTATATTGCCCACAGCGGAATTGATGTAGATGCCGATGGTCGCATTTTAGATACTGAGGTGGAAGCGCGTTTTCACGGCGAGCCGGGTTTTCATCCGGCCAAATCCATTCAATTTATTGATGTTTCGCCTTTTCAAATCGGCAGCGTTGCCGTTGGTCTCATTCCATTTTTAGAGCACGATGACGCCAATCGGACGCAAATGGGCTCCAATATGCAGCGACAGGCTGTTTCTTATATTTGGTCCGAGGCGCCTCTGGTAGGCACTGGTTTGGAGGAGAAAGCAGCGCGAGATTCTGGCCGGGTTATCTTAAGCGATGTTGATGGTGAAGTGGTTGAGGTTGACGCTGGCCATATTAAAATCAAGAGCTCGGCTAAAAAGGATATTGAATTTATAAATTATCGCCTTCGCAACTTTGTTCGGGCTAACCAATGCACTTGCATTTCGCAGCGACCCATTGTTTTTAAGGGTCAGAAGGTTAAAAAAGGAGAAGCGATTGCCGACAGTTTATTGACCAAGGACGGCATTTTGGCGCTGGGCAAAAATTTGTTAGTGGCTTTTGTTGCTTGGGGCGGCGCCAATTATGAAGATGCTGTTGTTCTTTCAGAAAAAGTGGTGCGCGATGAAAAATTTACCTCAATTCATATTGAAGATTTTTATTGCGATGTTCGCGATACGAAATTGGGGCCGGAAATAACAACTTTAGATATTCCCAATGTTTCTTTGGAAAAATTGAAGGACTTGGATGAAGAAGGGGTTGTTCGGATTGGCGCCGAGGTTAGTGCCGGCGATATTTTGGTGGGTAAAATTTCGCCCAAAGGCGAGACTGATTTAACGGCCGAAGAAAGATTGTTAAGGGCAATTTTCGGCGAAAAAGCTCGTGATGTTAAAGATACCTCTTTAGTTTTAAAACACGGCAAACGCGGCCGAGTAGTGGGCATTCAAGTTTTTTCTCGCGAACGCGGCGATAAGTTAGAGCCCGGCATCATTAAAAGAATCCAAATTGAAATTGCCCAATTGCGCCGGATTATGGCTGGCGATAAATTAGCTGGTCGCCATGGTAATAAAGGTGTAATTTCTAAAATTGTGCCGGTGGAGGATATGCCTTATTTGGAGGATGGCACGCCGGTTGACGTTATTTTAAACCCCGTGGGCGTTGTAAAACGGATGAATCTCGGTCAGATTTTGGAAGCCCATTTGGGCTGGGCCGCCTCAAAGCTCGGCTATCGGGCCATTACTCCGGTTTTTGCCGGCGCCACCGAAGAAGACATTAAAAAAGAATTGCGGGAAGCAGGCTTGCCAGAAAATGGTAAGGTAGTTCTTTATGACGGCCGAACCGGCCGGCCCCTTGATCAAAAAGTTATGGTCGGCCAAATTTATATGATGAAATTAATCCATATGGTGGAAGACAAGCTTCATATGCGTTCCATTGGGCCCTATTCATTGATTACTCAACAGCCGCTGGGCGGCAAGGCGCAGCTGGGCGGCCAGCGTTTCGGAGAAATGGAAGTCTGGGCCCTTGAAGGCTACGGCGCCGCTCACACTTTACAGGAAATGCTCACAATTAAATCTGACGATGTGATGGGCCGGGTGGCAGCTTATGAAGCGATTGTTCGGGGTCAAGAGTTTAAAAGCCCGAATATTCCAGCCTCCTTCTATGTTCTAATTAATGAATTAAAAAGCATGGCTTTAAATGTTGAATTAATTGGTACCAGAGAAACGCCGAAGGAGAAAAAAGTCGAAATTCCATTAGCCAGCAAAGATATTTCCGCCGCTTTTGAAGAGGTGGCCAAAGAATAAATAATAAAATTACTATATGCTGTCAGAAAATTTTCAAGCTCTACGTTTAAAATTAGCTTCGCCTGAGGAAATTTTGTCCTGGAGCTATGGCGAAGTAATCAAGCCCGAGACCATCAATTACCGGACTCAACGACCGGAAAAAGACGGCCTGTTTTCTGAAAGAATTTTTGGCCCCACCAAGGATTGGGAATGTTATTGCGGAAAATATCGCCGCATCCGTTATAAAGGAGTGGTTTGCGATAAATGCGGGGTGGAGGTCACCCGTTCTATTGTGCGTCGGGAACGGATGGGCCACATCAAGCTGGCTTGTCCGGTGGCCCACATTTGGTTTTTAAAAAGCATTCCTTCAAGGATTGGATTGTTTTTAGGCATTTCCCAGCAGCGTCTGGAAAGCGTCATTTATTACACCGCTTACATTATTATTAGTGTTAAAGAAGACGCCAAAAAGAAGGCCTTAGAGGATTTGGCCAAGGAATATAAATCAAAGAAAAAAAGTCAAAAAAAATCGGCGCTGGATACATTGTATCTTCAGCGGCGCGAAGAAATTACGAGCATTAAACCCCTAAAAATTCTTTCAGAAATTGAATATCTGGAGATGAGTAAAAAATACGGCCATATTTTCGAAGCTGGGATTGGCAGCGAACCGATTCGCAAGCTTTTGGAAGAAATTGATCTCAGGAGACTAAAGAGGGATTTGTTAAAATCTCTGGCCAACGCTTCAATAATAGATAAGAAAAAAATACTTTACCGTTTCAAATTAATCAAATCATTTATTAAGAACAATCTCCGGCCAGAATGGATGTTTCTGACGGTTTTGCCGGTTTTGCCGCCGGACTTAAGACCGATGGTGGCGCTTGATGGCGGCCGTTACGCCACCTCCGATTTAAATGACTTATATCGTCGTGTCATCAATCGCAACAATCGATTGAAAAAATTAATGGAATTAAATGCGCCCGAGGTGATTATCCGCAACGAAAAAAGAATGCTTCAGGAAGCAGTGGATGCTCTTTTGGATAATGCCGCCCGCGATACTCAGATTCAAATGACTGCTCAGCGTCGGCCATTGAAATCCTTGGCAGATATTTTGAAGGGGAAACAAGGTCGTTTTCGCCAAAATCTTTTGGGCAAAAGAGTTGATTATTCAGCCAGGTCGGTCATTGTGGTCGGCCCGGAGCTGCATCATAACGAATGCGGTTTGCCAAAAAAAATGGCTTTGGAGCTGTTTCGGCCCTTTGTTGTTAATAAATTAATTGAAAGAGGAATAGTTCATAACATTCGCGGCGCTAATAAATTAATTGATTTGGGTCCGGCTGAAGTTTGGGCAATTTTGGAAGAAGTTATTAAGGACCGCTTTGTCTTGCTGAACCGCGCTCCGACCCTGCATCGTTTAGGCATTCAGGCTTTTAAGCCCATCTTGATTGAAGACTTCAGCATTCGCATTCCGCCTCTGGTTTGCACGGCCTTTAATGCTGATTTTGACGGCGACCAAATGGCAGTGCATTTGCCCTTGACGCAAGAAGCGCAGAAAGAAGCAAGGGAATTAATGCTTTCATCTCATAATTTTTTGAAGCCAGCCAGCGGCGACCCCATTATTGATCCGACCAAAGATATTGTCTTGGGCATTTATTATTTGACCAAACTCCAACCAAGCGCCAAAGGAGAAGGTAAGGTATTTTCCTTTGTGAACGAGGCGCTCTTGGCTTATGAAAGTGGATTTGTTGATTTGAAGGCAAAAATTAAACTTCCAATTCCGCGCCAATTCCTACTAAGAACTGAAACCGGCGCTTTAAGCGCCGAAGAGAGATCCAGCAATTTCTTCATAGAGACTTCAGTGGGTCGATTAATCTTTAATGATATTTTTGATGAAGATTTTCCTTTTATTAACGAATTGGTTAACAAAAAATTTATTCAGAAATTAGCGGAATTTATTGTTAATTATGTCGGCGTGGAAAAAGCCGTGGAGCTCATTGATAAAATTAAGGCACTCGGTTTTCAATACGCGACCAGCTCCGGAATCACTTGGAGTATGAGCGACGTTCAAACGCCGGCCGAGAAGCAAAAAATAATTCAAAAAGCTTTGGCCGAGGTAGAGAAGGTGGATTCCCAATTTCACGAAGGCCTTCTGACCAACGAAGAAAGAAAAAGTCACATCATTCAAATCTGGGAGCAGGCAACGACTGATATTGCCAAAACAGTAAGCAAAACACTGGATCCTTACGGTCCGGTCTTCACCCTCGTTGATTCGGGCAGCAGCGGTTCTTTGTCTCAGGTTAACCAAATTATGGGTATGAAGGGTCTGGTCCAGAATCCTCAGGGCGACATTATTGAGTTGCCCGTAAAGTCGTCTTACAAAGAAGGTTTTAATGTTCTGGAATATTTCATTGCCAGCCACGGCGCCAGAAAAGGTTCTACTGACACCGCCTTAAAAACCGCCAATGCCGGCTATCTGACGCGGCGGTTAATTGATGTGGCGCAAGATGTTTTGATAGTTGAGGATGATTGCGGCACGAAAGAGGGAATCACTGTTTCTCGCAAAGACGCCGAAGTTTTTGGTTATAGTTTTTCTAACCGGATATTCTCTCGGGTGACGCTTGACGACCTTAAAATTAAAAACAAGATACTTGTGAAGGCCGGCGACTTTATTAATCGGACAAATTCCAAATTAATCGAGGCCTCAAACATTGAATCAGTCAAAGTGCGATCGCCCCTAACTTGCAAAAGTATTTGGGGAGTTTGCGCCAAATGTTATGGTTATGATTTGGCTTATAATCAGCCGGTCAAAATAGGAACGCCTGTCGGCATCATTGCCGCTCAGTCCATCGGCGAGCCAGGTACCCAGCTGACTCTAAGGACATTTCATACTGGCGGCGTGGCTGGATTGGATATTACTCACGGCTTGCCCAGGATTGAGGAACTGTTTGAAGTGAGGCCGCCCAAAAACAAAGCAGCCATAGCAGAGGTTGAGGGCGTAATCATAAATATTGACGAGACTGATAAGGAGACGATACTGCAATTGAGACCCAGCCATCGTGGAACTAAGATAGCAGCCAAAAAACCCAAAAAATCAAAAAAGGCCAAATCCGAAATTTTAAGTTATTCTTTAAATAAGCGTGCCAAAATTTTGGTAAAAGTGGGCGATAAAGTTTCTGCCGGAACCAGAATTTGCGAAGGCCCGATTGATTTGAAAGAGTTGCTTAAAGCCACTAACCGCCGCGCTGTCGAGCAGTATATTATGCAGGAAATCCAGAAAATTTATGTTTCCGAGGGAGTCAATATCAACAATAAACATTTGGAGTTGATTATTAAACAGATGTTTTCTCGGGTGAAGTTAAAAGACCAGGGCAATAGCGAATTTTTGATTGGGGAGGTTGTTTCGCGTTCCCGCTTTATTGAAGAAAATCGCAAATTGAAAGCGCAAGGCAAAAAACCAGCCAAAGCAGTGCAGTTGCTTTTGGGCATTACCCGAGCCGCTTTAGCGAGTGATAGTTTCTTATCAGCCGCTTCTTTTCAGGAAACCACTCGCATTTTGGTGGCAGCTGCCACCGAAGGAAAAATTGATAATCTCACAGGTCTAAAAGAAAATGTTATTATTGGCCGCCTAATTCCAGCCGGCACCGGTTTTCACAAGAAAGAATCAAAAGAAGGGAAAGAATAATTTTCAAACAAGGAATTAAATAGCAAAATATCCGATTAAAATCGGATATTTTGCTACTGTCGGATTAGAACCAATTAATTTTTAAAATCTGTTTTTCGGTCTTGGAGAGCGGCGATTCGGTCTGAAAAAATTAGTTTTGCGATTATAAGCCATATTTTCAGAGTCCCTCGCTTCTGGAGGCGGCGACATTGCCTTTAGGGACAATCCGATTCTGCCATCTGGGTCAACGCGAATAACCTTAACTTTGATAGTTTCTCCTATTTTGACTACATCTTCAACCTTCTCAACATGGCGATAGGCCAATTCGGAAATATGGAGCAATCCGTCTTTATGTGGCCCCAAATCAACCACTGCCCCGAAATCCAGGATTTTGGAAACCGTCCCTTCAACAATATCTCCAATTTTATATTCGTGGGTAATGGACTCAATCGTTTTCAGGGCCGCTTCCACGTCATTTTCATTTAGGCCAGTCACAAAAACGCTGCCATCATCATCAATGTCAATCTCCACCTTATTCTTTTCCATAATAGCATTGATGGTTTTGCCGCCAGAACCAATCACCAGCCCAATTTGTTCGGGATTAATCTTGATAATTTTTATTTTTGGAGCCAAAGGTGATAAATTCGGTCTGGGAGCGCCAAGAACAGCATCCATTTTCCCGAGGATTTGAATTCTGGCTGCTTTGGCTTGTTCTAAAACTTCTTTTAATATTTTGATTGTTACGCCCTGGATTTTGACGTCCATTTGAGCACCGGTAATGCCATTTTTCGTACCAGCTGCCTTCAAGTCCATATCGCCATAATGGTCTTCCGGTCCCTGAATGTCAGTTAAGATTTTATATTCCATTCCACCCGAGGCGGATTTCGCTTCGCTCAACATTAATCCCATGGCGATGCCGGCAGCCGGCGTTTTAATAGGAACTCCAGCATCCATTAAAGCTAAAGACGAGCCGCAGACCGAGGCCATTGAAGACGAGCCGTTGGAAGAAAGAATTTCCGAGACAACGCGGATGGTGTAAGGGAACTGGTCTTTGTCTGGAATAATGGGGAATAGCGATTTTTCCGCCAAGGCGCCGTGTCCGATTTCTCGGCGCCCTGGCCCGCGCATCGGTCCGATTTCACCCACTGAATAAGGCGGAAAATTATAATGGTGCAAAAACCTTTTTGAGCCGCTTGTCTCTATTGTTTCAATAGTTAACTCATGAGAGGGCGCGGCCAAAGTAATGCTTGAAAGAGCTTGGGTGTCGCCCCTGGTAAAAATAGCCGAGCCGTGAACGCGCGGCAAAGCGCCGACTTCGCAGTAAATGGGCCTAACTTCATTTAATTTTCTTCCATCGGGTCTCTTATTCTGCTTCAAAATATTTTTATGAACCATTTTGTCTATCCCGTCTTCTAAAATTAAAAATGCCTCATGAATTTTTTCTTCTTCAATGTTTTCTTCTTTTAACCAATTAACCATTTCGCTTTTCAGGTTGTCCAATTTTGTTTGTCTGGTCATTTTATCTCCGCTATATACCGCCTCTTCTAATTTATTCTCCAAAAATTCCTGGACCTTTTTTTGGAATTCCGGGTTTGGCTCTTTTAATTCAATCAAGGCCTTACTTATGCCAATTTGCGAGAAGATTTCTTTTTGAAACTGGTTCAATTTTTCAATCTCCTCTTTAGCCAAATTTAATGCTTGAATAATGATTTCTTCCGTCGCTTCTTTGGCGCTAATTTCCAGCATATTAATTTTATCTTCAGCGCCGCTGGCAAAGATATCAAATTCACTGTCCTCCCTTTCGGCATAGGTGGGATTAACAAGGAATTTATCGCCGATTTTTCCGATGCGAATGCCCGAGACCGGACCATTCCAAGGAATATCGGAAATGCCCAATGCTACCGAAGCGCCTAAAAGTCCGGCAAAATCAGGGTCATTATCATTATCAATTGAAAGGACGGTGACTACCACTTGGACGTCACGCCGCATTCTTTGGTCAAAAAGCGGCCGAATCGGCCTATCAATCAAACGGCCGGAGAGGATGGCCGCCTCAGAAGGCCGACCTTCTCTTCTAATAAAACGGCTGCCTAAAATTTTGCCGGCAGCATAAAACCTCTCCTCGTAATCAACTATTAACGGAAAATAATCAAGGCCCTCTCTATCCTCCTTGGCCATAGTGGCAGTAACCAAAACCGTTGTTTCGCCGTATTGAACAAGCACGGAACTATTGGCTTGTTCGGCCAGGGGCGTTATTTTGACTTTAAGCGGCCGACCAGCCAAATTGTCTATTGCGAAAACTTTCTCTTGCATAAAATATTTAATTTTCCAGCTAAGAGTCAATGACTAAGGCAGAAGAAAAAGAATTCAAATATTTCAACTCTTTTTCTTCGGCCCCACCTTTTTCAACTCTTAGTTAGTTATTTTGTTTTTTTCATTCTTAATTTTATCAGACCTTTTTTACTATAGATCGGACTTCTAATCAAAAATTTTTCCGGCTGGGCCTCCAAATCTATAAATTCATCGGCCTCATCTTTTAACTTTGATGAGGCGCTGCGGCCAAAACCGATAACTTCCACTTGCTTGCCATTGCCTTTAAGATAGCTAATCAAGGGCAAAAAGTCGCCGTCGCCGGTAATCAAAACGATTGCGTCAAGCGAGTTGGATAATCTGATGGCATCAACCGCCATACCCACATCCCAGTCAGCCTTTTTTAATCCGCCGGGATAAATCTGTAAATCTTTAATTCTTAGCTCAATGCCGATTTTTTCTAAGGCCCCAAAAAAAGAGGCCTCACCCTCGGCCGTTTCACTTTTGACGACGTAAGCAATTGCCCGAATCAACTTGCGATTGGCAACCGCCACTTTCAAGACTTCATTAAAATTTACTCTAGCTTGATAAAGATTTTTGGCGGAATGATAGAGGTTCTGAATATCGAAAAATACGGCTACTCTTTGTTCTTTGTGTTTCATTACCATAATTTTATTACTTCTTGAGACCCAATTTTTTCACCAGGGCATTATATCGGCGCTTTGAAGTTTTATTAAGATAATCCAATAATTTTTTTCTTTTCGAAACCATTTTTAAAAGCCCCCGGCGAGAATGATAATCCTTGGGATGTTTTTTGAGATGTTTAGTCAACTCTTCGATTTGTTCGCTCAGAAGAGCTGCCTGAACTTCGCTGGAGCCGGTGTCAGTCTGGTGGGTCTGAAAATCTTTGATAAGAGATGATTTTTTCTTCGGTTTCAACATATTGCTTCCATTTTAACACATTTATTGGCTAGATGCAAATCCCTAAAGATTAAAAAATAAAGGAGCCGATGGGCTCCTTGGAATTTGTGGCAGATAACCACGATGAGGTTTTAATGGCATTTTAGCGAGTTAGGAAGATTTTATTTCTGATCGGCCTGGCACAATGTGATGTTCAGCGCATCGGGCTTCGTATTTGTCTAATCCGCCGACCACCACCAGCTCGCTGTCATAGGGCGCTGGTTGGCCGTTGATGATTCGCTGCGTGCGGTTGGCGGACAAATGGCAAATGGTGCAGATGGCAGTGAGCTTCATCACCTCGTCGGCCAAAGCCATAAGTTGCGGCATTGGCCCGAATGGTTCGCCGCGGAAATCCAGGTCGAGACCAGTCACTATCACCCGATGGTTTTCTTCCAGAAGTTTTTTAACAGCATCAATCAGCTTGTTGGAGAAGAACTGGGCCTCGTCAATAGCCACATTGCTCATCACCCAAAAAGGGAAGGCGTTGCTGACGTGCTCCACGATTTGAAAGGGGTCCTTGGAAGGAATGGTTGTGGCCTCTTTTTTATTCCCAGAGCTGGTGCCGATAGAAGAGGCGCCGTATCTTATCTCGAGCTCTGGTTTGAAAATCAAAACTCGCTGTTTGGCTATTTCCAATCTCCGCACTCGTCTGATTAGCTCCTCGGTTTTGCCGGAAAACATGCAGCCAGTAATTACTTCCAATCTTCCTTTGGGCATTTTAAATCCTCGCTTTTTCTAAATTTAAAATACTGGTTTTATTCTAACAGCAGCTATTTTTTTGTCAATTTCATATTCAGATACTGGAAAATATTTTGCGACGCGCTATAATAAGATTAGAAACAATTTCTTTATAATAATATAAGCGAGAAGAATTGTTTCAAGGAGCGGAGAAAATTTATGAATTTAGAAGGTCTCGTTAAACAATATTTGGAATATTTGGAGATTGAGAAAAATCGGAGCCAAAAAACCGTGGAAAACTACCGGCGCTATTTGAAGCGGTTTTTAGAATTTTTAGCCAATAGTGCGAATAAACCCTTCGGCTCATTAGATGCCAAAGATATTAATCAGGAAATTGTTCGGCAATATCGTCTCTATTTAAATCGTCTGCCCCGCCCTGGTAATCCATCAGCCGGCGGATTAAAAAAAATTACACAAAATTACTACATCATTGCCCTAAGAGGATTATTGAAGTATTTGGCCAAAATCGGACTGAAAACCTTAACAGCCGAGCAGGTGGAATTGGGCAAAGCAGTGCGTCGGGAAATTGACATTATTAGTTATAGCGATTTGGAAAGATTATTAGCTTCTCCCGAAGGTGAATCAATCCAGAGTTGGCGGGATAGGGCGATTTTAGAAACCTTATTTTCTACCGGATTGCGCGTTTCGGAACTTTGTCAGCTGAATCGCGATGATATTAATTTGGAAAGGGGAGAGTTTAGTGTTAGCGGAAAGGGCGATAAAATTCGTCTCGTTTTCCTCTCGGCAAAAGCCAAAGAAGTTTTAAAAAAATATTTGGATAAGCGTCAAGATATTGAGGAGGCGCTTTTTGTGAGTTTCTCCAAGGCCAATCAGCCGAAAGTTTTGGGCCGCATTACTCCTCGGAGCGTGCAGCGAGCCTTACGTTATTATGCTGCCAAGGCCGGAATTTCCCGGAAAGTCACGCCCCATACCATTCGTCATCTTTTTGCCACCGATCTCTTGCAAAATGGCGCTGATTTGCGCTCGGTTCAAATGCTTTTGGGCCACTCCAATTTAAACACCACGCAGATTTACACCCATTTGACAAATAAAGAGCTCAAAGAAGTGCACGAGGCCTTCCATGCCAGACGAAGGAAATAAGGCTTGCCCCCACTAAATTAGCTGTGGGCGCTTGACAATACTGCAGCTTTCGAGTAATATCATAATGAAAATAAAATTTCATATAAATTTAAAATAAGATGGATAATCTTACAATTAAAACTTTAAGTGATTTTATCGGCATTCTCCCCGATAAGCAGAGAGAAGTAGTGGAAAAGAGATATGGTTTAAGCGGCGAAGAGCCGATGACATTGGAGGCCATTGGCGAAGCGAGGGGAGTAACTCGAGAGCGAATCCGGCAAATTGAAGAGGCGGCTCTTTCGGCTTTAAGAAAAAATTTAGACGCCTTGAGCAGCATCGTGGAAGGCTTGAAGTCACATTTGGATATTTTGGGTGGCATTCGTCGCGAAAAAAGATTACTGGAAGAAGCAGGTATGTCCTTAGTTGATGACCCAGTGAAAGTTTTCAAGAACGAGAAAATGACGGCGCAAATCCAAAATCATATTTGGTTTCTTTTGGACCTCGCCCCCTACTTCAATTATCTCTTGGAGAAAAAAGACAATTATTCCGCTTGGTATCGCGACCCTGACGTTTTGAAACGCTTGAGCCGCATCAGCGATTTTGTCAAAAAAGAATTAACCAGAAAAGGCAAGCCGCTGGAGTTGGATGAATATCACCAATTGGTCCACAAGACGATGAAAAACTTTTCTCTTAAAAACGAAAACATTCTTTTGTCTTATTTGGATGTTTCCAAGGATTTTGCTTTCAATCCTTTTGGCGAATTTGGTTTAACGAATTGGCCGCTTGTTCGGCCGGCGAGCGTCAACACCAAAGCTTATTTGATTTTGGAAAAACACCATCAGCCGCTTCACTTTGTGGATATCACTCGTTTAATTAACGGGGCTGGTTTTGATGAGAAAGAAGCGCAACCCACCACTGTCCATAATGAGTTGATTAAGGATTCGAACTTTGTTTTGGTCGGCCGCGGCATTTATGCTTTAAAAGAATGGGGTTATGAGCCAGGCACCGTCAAAGATGTTTTGGCCAGAGTTCTTAAAAAAACCGGGCCGAAAACTTATCGCGAGTTGGTGGAAGAAATGAAGAATCATCGTCTGGTCAAGGACACTACAATTTTAATCAATCTTCAGGATAAGAAGCTTTTCAAAAAATTGGCTGACGGCCGATATACCCTGATTCATTAATTGTTAAAGCGGCAATTGCTTTCCGCGTTTGTTTATGAGCGAATTTTTTAATATTTTCAATGGGATTTTAAATTCAATTCTTCAAGTTTTTGCTTGGGTTTGGTGGATTGTAATCCCCTTGGGCCTTATTTTTATCGCTTGGGATTTTTGGAAGTTCTATATTCACGTTAAATTTTTAAAAACAGTTAAATACAATCTTCTGGAAATCCACATTCCGAAAGACATAATTAAAACCCCAAAATCAATGGAGAATATTTTTGCGACTTTTCACGCTACGAAAATGACCATTGATACCTTGAAAAAAAAATATATTGAAGGTCAGACTCAACTTTGGCTGAGTCTGGAAATAGTGGGCACTGGTGGCGGCATCGCCTTTTATATTCGAACGCCGGAGCAATTTCGCAATTTGATTGAAGCTCAGATTTACGCCCAGTATCCCGACGCAGAGATTGTTGAGGCAGAAGATTATGTGAACTTTCTGCCGAAAAATCTGCCCAACAAATATTTTGATATTTGGGCAGCGGAATTTGGTTTAGCCAAAGAGTCGGCTTACCCCATCAAAACCTACTCTTACTTTGAAGAAGTCAAGGAAGAAAAACGGCTTGATCCGATTGCCAGTTGGGTTGAAACTATGAGCAAATTAAAAGGCGATGAACGCATTTGGATACAGATTTTGACTAAATATACTGGTGATGATTGGAAAAAAGAGGCGGACAAATTAGTGGCAAAGCTGGCTGGCAAAAAATCAGCCAAAGCCGAAATGGGACTTTTTGATTGGATTTGGCAATTTTTGCGAAATTTGATTAAGGCGCCGGTTGTCTATCCGGAATGGGAGGAAGCTGGCCCAGAAAAGGAGGGGCCTGCCAGCCAAATGCAATCTTTGACTCCGGGAGAAAAAGATATTATTAAGGCGATTGAAGACAAGGCATCTAAATTGGGATTTGAAACCATTCTCCGTTGCGTTTATATTGATCGCCGCGATGCCTTCAGCCGCCTGAACGTCTCAAGCATTATGGGAGGAATAAATCAGTTTAACACCCAGCACCTCAATGCCCTTAAAAGTTTCAAGCCGACCTCCGTTTCAGCCAAGCCACCCTTTAAAAACCAGAAAGAATTTTTGAAAAAACGAATGCTCTATCTCAATTATCGGATGAGGATGTTTAACAGACATATTAAGGCGATTTTAAACACAGAGGAATTGGCAACTATTTATCATTTTCCGATTGTGGCAGTGGAAGCGCCGTTTTTGCGCCGGATTGAAGCGAAAAAAGGCGAGCCGCCCATTAATTTGCCAATTGGTTAGCCTCGTGCCTTTGTTGGGCGGAGTGCTTTGACCGCCACAAATTTTAGCCGATTTCAAGCAGATGGGGAGTTGACTTTTCCAATACATTTGCTATAATGGAATTTCAAGTCGAAAGATCAGGGTCCACCAGGAGTGGGCCTTTCTTAATAAATAAAAGTCGTCTAATTCGTTACCAAGGGCAAAATCATAATTTCAAAATAAAAACTTTTGAATTTTGACTTTTGACTTTTGAGTTTATTATCAATGTTTGATTTAAAAAATTTTAGTTCTTCCATTACTCAGATTTCCGAAGAAAAGGGCATCGCCAAAGAAAAAGTTATTGAAACCATTGAGCAGGCGATTGCCGCGGCTTATAAAAAAGAGTATCGCAAGAAAAATGAAATTATCCGCGCAAAAATGGACCCCGAAACCGGCGAGGTTAAATTTTGGCAGGTAAAAATTGTTGTTGAACCAGGCATGTTGAAAGAAGAAGCTGAACCAGAAAGCGGCCCCGAAAAAGAAGAGATAACTCAGGCCTCAGCAACTGAAGAAGTGCTTAATGCTCAAGAGGGCAAGAAAATCCGTTTTAATCCTGACCGCCACATTTTACTGGAGGAAGCCAAAAACACTAAGCCAGAAGTTTTAGTGGGCGAAGAAGTGATTTTCCCCTTGGAAAGTCACGAAGATTTTGGCCGGATTGCCGCTCAAACCGCTAAACAAGTGATTCTGCAACGTTTGCGGGAAGCAGAACGCGAGGCAGTACTTTCGGAATATAAAAACAAAGAAGGTGAAATTATCAGCGGCGTTGTCCAAAGAATCGAAAATCGGAATATTTATATCAATTTGGGTCGGGCTCAGGGTGTGATGTTTTATAATGAATCAATTCCCGGCGAGCGCTATCGCACCGGTGAGCGGATGAAATTTTATATCTTGGCTGTTCAGGAGGATAGCCGCGGAACAATGATTATTTTATCCCGCAGCCATCCCAAATTTATTTCCAAACTTTTTGAGTTGGAAGTGCCGGAAATCGCTTCGGGAACAGTGAAAGTTATGACCATTGCCCGCGAAGCCGGCTTTCGCAGCAAAATCGCTGTTCATTCCACCATTGATGGTATTGACCCGATTGGTTCTTGCGTTGGTCAGAAAGGAACGCGGGTGATGGCGGTTTTGAGCGAGATTGGCCAGGAAAAAATTGATATTATTAAATGGTCTGATGACGCGGAAAAATTTGTGGCCCAATCTCTTTCGCCGGCAAAAGTCTCCAGAGTGGAAATGAGGCCGCGGCGCGAGGTAAGAGTTTTTGTGCCGGCAGACCAGCTTTCTTTGGCTATCGGCCGAGGCGGACAAAATGTCCGATTGGCCGCCAAACTAACCGGCTGGAAAATTGATGTTCGGAGTGAATCAGCGCCGGAAGAGGCAGTTGAGGGCGGCGTGGCTGAAGCGGAAGTTAAAATAGAAAAAGAAAAAACAACCAAAGAGCCAAAAAAATCAGCTCCAAAACCATTTTTCGGCTTGTCAACGAGAATTGTTAAAACCCTCACTCAAGCCGGCTATGACGAGGAAAAAATAAAGAAAATTACCAAGGAAGAATTAATGAATTTAAAGGGAATCGGCGAAAAGACCGCCGAGAAAATATTAAATTTAGTTTCCAAAACTGAATAATTATTTATTAGACAAAAATGCAGCACAAAATAAAAAATTTACCTAAATCGCAGGTAGAATTGGAGGTGATTATTTCGCCTCAGGAAATGGAAATTTTTTGGCAATTAGCTAAGAAAAAAGCGGCGGAAAACATCCAGCTTAAAGGTTTTAGGCCGGGCAAAGTGCCAAACGGAGTTTTTGATGATAAAAAAACGCAAGCTGATATTTATAATGAAGCAGCCAATCTCGCCATTCAAAAGACCTATCCAGAATTTTTAGCCGAAGAGTCGCTTGAGCCGCTGGGCAAAGTGGAAGCGCAAGTTTTAAAACTGGCGCCGAATAACGAGTTTATCTATCGCATCAAGATGGCGATTTTGCCGAAATTTCAACTGCCTGACTACAAAAAAATTGCTGTTCAAACTCTTCAAAAAAAGAAACCGCAAGAAGTCAAAAACGAGGAGATTAAAGAAGCGGTTAAGTGGCTGCAAAAATCTCGCAGTCAAATCAAAGCGGTTGAGCGGCCAGCTCAAAAAGGCGATTTAGTGGAGGTGGAATTTAACTCATTTATCGGCCAAAAATCATTGTCCAAAAGTAATAACCCCGAATCTTTTATTCTGGGCGAAGGGCATTTTTTGCCGGGCCTCGAGGAGCAAATAGAGGGGTTGAAAGCGGGCGAGAAGAAAAATTTCCAATTGAAGGCGCCAGCTGACTACTGGGATGAAGATCTGCGAAACAAGGAATTATCGTTTGAAGTGAAAATCAACAAAGTTAAAGAAAGGAAATTGCCCGAAATCAACGATGAATGGGCGAAATCCATCGGCCATTTTAATACTCTCAAAGAATTGGAAAAATCCATTGGCGACGGATTAAAACTTGAAAAAGAAATGAAAGAGCGCGATCGCCTCCGAGCTTTTATGATGGAGCGGATTTTGAAAGAAACAGAAATTGATTTGCCGGAGATTTTGGTTGAAAATGAGATGAATTATCGCCTCCATGAAATCAGTCATTTGGCCGAAGATAATGGCCTATCTCTTGAAGAGTATTTGAAAAAAATCAACAAAAGCGAATCCCAACTGCGCGAAGATTTGAGACTGGAGGCGGAAAAAACATTGAGAGGCACCCTGATACTTAAAGAGATTGCCCAACTGGAAGAACTTCAGCCGAAAACTGAAGAGATAGAAATGGCAATGAACGAATTTTTGAAGCATCACCATGATTTAAAGGAGGTGGAAAAGAATATTGACAGGGCTGCTTTTTTTGAATACACTAAAGAAAGATTAACCAACGAAAAAGTCTTTCAATTTTTGGAAAATATCCAATCTTAAAAATATGGAACTGCCAGAATCTTTTAGTTTAATCCCAACCGTTATTGAAAAATCGCAATTTGGCGAGCGGGCTTATGATATTTATTCTCGGCTCTTGAAAGAAAGAATAATTTTTTTGGGCGGTTTAATTAATGATCAAGTGGCCAACGTTGTTATTGCCCAGCTCTTGTTTTTACAGCACGAAGACCCAAAAAGAGATATTCAGCTTTACATTAACAGCCCAGGCGGCGCCGTGACCTCGGCCTTGGCGATATATGATACGATGCAATATGTAAAACCTGATGTTTCTACCATTTGCATTGGTCAAGCCGCCTCCGGAGGAGCGGTCTTGTTGGCGGCTGGCGCTAAGGGCAAAAGATTTGCCTTGCCGAATGCCGAAATTTTGCTTCACCAAGTGATGGGCGGTGCGGAGGGCCAGGCCGTTGAAATTGAAATTACTGCCAAGCAGATTTTAAAGATTAAAAACAAAGTAAATGAAATCTTGGCCAAACACACGGGTCAGCCGTTTGATAAAATTGAAAAAGATACTGACAGAGATTTTTACCTCTCGGCTCAAGATGCCAAAAGTTACGGCTTGATTGACGGCATTATCACTAAAACCAGAAGATAAGTTGCGGAATTTTTAAGCCGCCCCCGACAATCAGGTCGGGGGCGGCTCTCTATTTGTCAAATTAAATTTTTTGTGGTAAAATTTGAAACACTTATGCCAGAAAAAAATGAGGACAACTTAATCAATCGTCCGCCAGTGGTCGTGGTAATGGGCCATATTGACCATGGGAAAACCCAGCTTTTGGACGCCATCAGGAAAACCAACGTGGTGGAAAGAGAATCCGGCGGCATCACCCAGCACATTGGCGCTTATGAAATTACTGTCTCAAGCAAAAAACCCGACTTGGACACGAGAAAAATCACTTTTATTGACACTCCGGGGCATGAAGCTTTTTCAAAAATGCGGGCGCGAGGAGCGCAAGTCGGCGATGTCGCTATTCTAGTGGTGGCAGCTGATGAAGGAGTTAAAGCCCAGACGTTGGAAGCTCTAAAAAATATCGAGGAAGCAAAAATTCCTTTTATTGTCGCCATCAATAAAATTGACAAGCCGGAAGCCAATCCTGATAAAGTTAAACAACAATTGGCTGAAGCCGGAGTTTATTTGGAAGGGTGGGGCGGCAAGGTGCCTTTTGTTTTGATTTCGGCCAAAGAAGGAAAAAATATTGACGAACTTTTGGAGCTGATTTTGTTAGTGGCGGATTTGGAAGAGATAAAGGCAGAGCAGGGAGTAGCGGCTTCCGGCGTGGTGATTGAAGCAAAAATGGACAGCCGCAGCGGGCCGTTGGCAACGTTAGTTATAAAAAATGGTGTTTTGCGGCAGGCAGACGAGATCGCCACTGAAACAACTTTCGGCAAAGTGAAAATATTGGAGGATTTCAAAGGGACGCCGATTTCAGAAGCCACATTTTCTTCGCCGGTTGTGGTTGGCGGATTTAAGGATTTACCACAGGTAGGCGAAGAATTTTTCAGCGGTCATATTGAACTGGCTGCTGCAGCTGATAAAGCAGTTAACATTATCAAAAAAATTTCTCGACAAGACCAAACAGCTAAAAAAGTCATCTCTCTTATTTTGAAGGTTGATGCGGCTGGCTCGCTGGAAGCGCTGGAAGTTTTAGTTAAAAATTTCCAAACAGCTGACTGGAAGTTTGAGATTATTAGCGCCGGCGTCGGCGATATCTTCGCTTCAGATATTCAAAATGCAATATCAACTTCTTCTTGGATTCTGGGTTTTCGGGTTAAAATTCCCAAAGATTTGGAGGTTCTGGCCAAAAACAACTGCCTGAAGGTCTTTCTTTTTGATGTGATTTATGATGTAGAAAAGTTTTTCAAGCAAGAAATGGAAAACGTTTTAGCCAAGTTGAATCAAAAACAGGAAGGCGAATGTCTGATTTTAGCCACTTTTAGCCGGCGAAAGGACAAGCAATTAATCGGCGGGCGAATTACCAAAGGAAAATTAGTCAAAGGCCAAGAAGTGAAAGTTTTGCGTAACGAAGAAGAATTGGGAACGGGGAAAATTTTAAATCTTCAAACGCAGAGAAAAGACGTTCGGGAGGCCGAAGAAGGAAAAGAGGCGGGGATTATGATTGAATGTCCAACTGAAATTAAAATTGACGATAAATTGGTGGTAATTTGCTAATGTCGCAGGTTTATGCGATTTAAATATTTAGATATTTTAATTGGGGTATTTGTGACTGTGCTTCTGGTTTCTAATGTCGTGGCAGTCAAGATTTTTAAATTAGGCCCCTTTAGTTTTGCCGGCGGCACGATTTTGTTTCCGCTGGCCTATATTTTCGGCGATGTCTTCACAGAGGTTTACGGCTATAAAAGAACGCGCCGCATTATCTGGACCGGATTTTTGGCCAATATTTTGATGGCCATAGTTTTTATCGTTGTTGGCAAACTGCCAGCTGCTTCTGGCTGGCAGTTTCAAAGTGCTTATGAGGCCATTTTGGGTTGGGTGCCGCGCATTGTTATTGCCAGCATTATCGCTTATTGGCTGGGCGAATTCAGCAATTCCTTTGTTCTGGCTAAAATGAAAATCTGGACTAAAGGCAAATGGCTCTGGACGCGGACCATTGGTTCAACTATTGTCGGCGAGCTAGTAGATACAATAGTTTTCTGTCTGATTGCTTTTTGGGCCAGAATTCCCACCAGCCTTTTAATAACCGTAATTATTTCCAATTACCTCTTAAAAGTTCTGGTAGAAGTGGTATTTACCCCCTTAACTTATTTAATTGTTGGTTTTTTGAAAAAACAGGAAGGCGTTGACACCTATGATTACGATACCAATTTCACACCTTTCCATCTTAAGGACACAGACTATCAAGCAGAATAATTTTTAATATGAATTATGAAATTGAGAGAATTCGACTACTATCTGCCTAAGAATTTTATTGCTCAGGAACCTGTTCATCCGCGCGATTATTCGCGTTTGATGGTAATGAACCGGCTATCAGGCAAAATTAGCCACCATTATTTTTACGAAATTGGGAAATTTCTGCAAAAAGGCGATGTTTTGGTGCTTAATGACAGCAAAGTGATTCCGGCGCGGATGCTTGGTAGGCGCGAAGGCGGAGGCAAGGCCGAAATATTGCTGTTGAGGCCCGATAGGAAAAATTTAAAGAATTATTCTTGGGCCAAGAATTGGTGGGTGATTGGTAGGCCGGGACTGGCCAAGCGGCAAATAATAAAATTTCCCTACGGTTTGGAAACCCAGATTTTAAAAACTAACGGCTACGAGCGATTGGTTAAATTCAATTGCCAAGGCGAAAAATTAAAAAAGCTGATTTATAAAATCGGCCAAGCACCGGTGCCGCCCTACATTAAAACCAAGATTTCCACTCAAAAATTAAAAAAACAGTATCAAACGATTTATGCCAAACATCTTGGTTCGGTGGCGGCACCGACTGCTGGTTTTCATTTTACTCCTCGCTTAATTAAAAAATTAAAAAGCCAAGGCGTTCAATTCAAATATATCACTCTCCATGTCGGGCTTGGGACTTTCCAGCCGGTTAAAACAGAAAAAATCGAAAACCACAAAATGCTGGCAGAATGGGCCGAGATTGATAAAAAAACCGCTGCTGATTTGAATGGGGCCAAGAAGGAAAAACGTCGGATAATTGCTGTTGGCACAACTTCCACGCGCGCCTTAGAATCAATGACTAATGCCAAAGGCGTTGTTCGGCCGGGTCAGAAATTTGTTGATTTATTCATTTATCCCGGTTATAAATTTAAAGTCATTGATGCGTTAGTTACCAATTTTCATTTGCCGAAATCAACGCTTTTAATGTTGGTCAGCGCTTTTGCGAGCAAAGACTTAATTTTCAAGGCCTATACGCAAGCCATTAAAAATAAATACCGCTTTTTCAGCTTTGGCGATGCAATGTTTATTCAATAATATGGCCTTTCAAATTAGTAAAAAATCTAAAAAATCACGGGCGCGGCAAGGACTTTTAAAAACCAGCCATGGCGCAGTTCAAACGCCGTTTTTTATGCCCATCGCGACCCGGGCCGCTGTGAAAAGTTTGGCGCCGGATGAATTAAAAGACATCGGCGCAGAAATTATTTTGTCCAACACCTATCATTTAATGTTGCGGCCCGGCTCAGAAATTATTAAGAAGGCTGGCGGCTTGCATAATTTTATGAAATGGCCGGGTCCGATTTTGACTGATTCCGGCGGCTATCAAGTTTTTTCTTTGGGAGCTAAAGCCGGAATTGAAAGCCAGGCCAAAGCGGTGAAAATGTTTAATAACGGCGTAAAATTTCGCGACCCGACCAATGGCCGCGAGCATTTTTTGACTCCGGAAAAATCCATAGAAATTCAGAAGGATTTAAATTCGGATATTATGATGGTTTTGGATTGGTGTGTTGGCTATCCAACATCCAAAAAAGCACTTGAAAAAGCTGTGGCCCTGACAACCGAATGGGCGAAAAAGTCTAAAGCTAAAAGTTTAAAGTTAAAAGTCAAAAGTTTGCTCTTTGGGATTATTCAAGGCGGTGTTTATAAAGATTTGCGGCTAAAAAGTTTGAGGGGTTTGTTGAAAATCAGATTTGACGGATACGCTATTGGCGGATTGGCAGTAGGCGAGCCGCTCAAAAAAATGTATGAGACAATTGATTTTATTGTAGCGAAAATGCCCGAAGAAAAACCCCGCTATTTAATGGGCGTTGGCTATCCGGAACAAATTGTAGAGGCTGTTAAAAAAGGGATGGATATGTTTGACTGCGTTATTCCCACCAGACATGCCCGCCACGGCGATCTCTTTACGTGGATTAATACTGATTTAGGCGGAAAATTTTATAAAATCATTTCCATTGCCAAAAGCCGATATAAAAATGACTTAAAGCCACTTGATAAAAATTGCGACTGCTATGCTTGCCAAAATTTCAGCCGCAGCTACCTTCACCACTTATATAAAACCAAAGAAATGCTTTATTTTCGCTTGGCGACAATTCACAATCTTAAATTTTATCTGGATTTAATGAAGGAGATGAGGCGGCTGATTAAGGCCAATCAACTGTAATTTATTCAATTTCACTTGATTTTTGAATTTTTATAATTTTTTGTTTGTTTTATCACTTTCTTTCAATCTCTCAATTCATACCACCACGGTATGAATTAAAAATATGAATAAAAAATTAGTTTTGCATACTTGCTGCGCGGTTTGCGGCGCCTATCTTTGCGAGTTGCTTAAAGAGCGATTCGGCGAAATTTTAATTTATTTTTATAATCCCAATATTCACCCCGAAGAAGAATATAAAAAACGCCGTGATTCAGCTAAAAAATTAGCGGAAATTTATAATTTTGAATTTCAGGAAGGAGAATATGAGCCGAAAGATTGGCTGGAGAAAGTTAAGGGATTAGAAAATGAGCCGGAAGGAGGCAGGCGCTGCCCGGTTTGTTTTGAAATGCGTTTAGAAAAATCCGCGGAATTGGCGAAGAAGAGAGGATTTGAATATTTTGCCACGACTTTGGCAGTCAGCCCGCACAAAAATGAAAAAATTATTGACGAATTAGCGGAGCAAATTAGCCGCAATTTCGGCATTAAATATTTATCCACCGCTCATATGGCTGGATTGGAGAAAAAGGAGCTTTGGCAAAAAACGCGGGAATTAGCCAAGAAATTTAATTTTTACCACCAAAAATACTGCGGCTGTGTCTTCAGCAGAAACACTACTTGAGACACCATATAAAATGCAGTAAAATAAATATGTATGTTTAGTTCGAATCCTACCACCGGAGCGCGATTGGATTCGTGGAGCAAATTTCTTCTAAATCGTCTTTGTTCAAGCCAAATTTCTTAGGTTCGAATCCTTCCCGTGCCTCAGGAACCCCGGCCGTTATCTCCCCAGGGATTACGCCCTTCGCTCCTGAAAGTGACCAACTCCCAGAATGCGACTTGCTCCTTGATTCAGAAAGTCGAGGTCAAGGCCATCTCGCCGAAATGGAGGGATGTTATTCTAAAATAGAGATTTAAAACCCGGCCGAAAGAAATCCCCCCGATAAATTGACAATTAGCCCCCCAGGATTTAAACTTTAAAAGCAAAAGGTCGACCGTAACAACAATTAATCGTAATGAAGATTCGTTTAATTCAATATGAGAAAAAATAACAAAGTCAGAAAATCTTCAATCGGTGCCAAGTTGCGCGTCATTCGTAAGCATAAGAATATAAAAGCCATGTTGAATGACAGCGGCGATGGCGCCTAGAGTCTTTTAGCGACTAACGTCAGTCAAGGCCTTAGTCCCCGATTTCAGATTCAAATGAAAATATTTTTGCGTTTAGGCGATCGATTTCGACCGATTGCCCATGACAACTATTTTAAGTTGCTTGACAATTACACAGCAGCCGAATATTTGCTCAACAAAAAACAGTATAAGCTGATTTTGAATAGCTTAGACGGTACGAAAACAACAGATGGGATTCTAAAAGAATTTAATAAAAGTGACAGACTTGGAGTACAAAAATGCATAAAAGAACTGGAGAAAATTCAAGCGATAGAAAATTCTTCCAAATCCAGGAAGCGTTTTTTTGTAAAGGATTATCCCGTTCCGTATTTGGAATCCGTGTTATGGGATATCACTTCCTTATGCAATCTGGGGTGTGCGCATTGTTACGTTGGTGAATATTTACATCAGGCCAAAGGAAATGATCTGACAACTAATGAAGCATATTCGTTAATTAGAGAGATGGCGTCAATGAACATACAAGAAGTATCTCTTACGGGGGGCGAACCGTTAATACGAAAAGATTTAAAAGACATAATTTATGCGATAATAAGCAATGGCGTACGGCTGTCCGCCATATTTACCAACGGCATCCTCGTCAATAAAGATTTCGTAGATTTTCTTGAAAGGAACATACCCTATCCCAGAAATAAGTTTTGTATACGAATTAGCCTGGATGGCATGACGCCGGAAAGCAACGCAGCCTTACGGGGCAACAAGGATAATTCGGTCTGGATTTTTAATAAAATGACGGAATCGATCAGAAGATTTGCCGACGCCGGCTACTTCGTAAGCGTGGGAACGTGCGTGCACCGTTTTAATGTTCACGAAATTCCGGAGATGTATTCTTTCGTGAAGGATTTGGGCGTTTCAAAGTGGCGATTGGCCGTTCCCAAGCCCGTAGGGAATTTTTTAAAAAATAGAGACAATATTATGGCCGACTGGAAGGACATATTGAGAGCATATCGCCAATTGATAGATCTGCATTTGAGAGAAGTTAAGATCATTGACGACGAGCGGATTTCCCCTCTTCGCATTGGCATAGAGGACGTGTTCCACACAGAGTTTCTGACGAGAACTCTCAATGCCTTTCAAAGACAAGATCTGGTTTGTTTTTATCACAAAAATCATTGCTCCATAAAGGCAAACGGAGATGTGGTGCCTTGCGGCTATTTTGACGATATCATTGCAGGAAACGTAAGAAGGGGCGGATTAAGAAGCGCTTGGGAAAGTAAGACAATGCAAAAAATAAAACACATAAAGGTTTCTGAGGTTAAGGAGTGTCGTGGCTGCAAACTTTTACATTATTGCGGCACGGGATGTAGGGCCGTAGCAAAACAAATTAACGGAAGTATACTTAGTAAAGATCCGTACGCCTGTCAACAAATTCCATTTTTTAAACGGATTGTGACCCACCTAATGGGAAAATACAAGCGTAAATGCGAAATTTCCGAAAAATGTTATGAGTTTTCGGTGGCGGAGTATTAATCACCTTGTTTAAATCATGATCATGTACAACCCTTCTGACATAGAATCCAAATGGTCTAAAAAATGGGAAAAACGTAATTTATATGCCGCCAAAGACTTTGATATAAAGCCAAAAAAGTACGTTTTGGTCGAGTTTCCCTTTCCGTCCGGGGACGGACTCCACGTGGGGCACGTGCGAGGCTACACCGCACTCGACGCAATTTCCAGAAAGTGGAGAATGGAGGGATATAACGTTTTATATCCCATCGGTTATGACGCTTTTGGTTTACCGACTGAAAATTATGCCATAAAAACGGGCAAACATCCCGCCGAGATAACCCAATGCAACACAGATAATTTCAGAAAACAATTGAAAAATTTGGGGTTGTCGTTCGATTGGTCCAGAGAAATAAACACTACTGATCCGAAATATTACAGATGGACACAATGGATATTTCTTAAAATGTTGGAGCGAGGGCTGGCATACCAAGCAAAAATGCCCATTAATTGGTGCCCAAAATGCAAAGTTGGTTTGGCAAATGAAGAAGTAGTCAATGGCAAGTGTGATTTTTGCAAAACCGAAGTTGAAAAACGCGAAAAAAAGCAGTGGCTTTTAAAAATTACTGCTTATGCCGACCGGCTAGTTAATGACTTGGACAAAGTTGATTATTCAGAAAAAATCAAAACCCAGCAGATAAATTGGATCGGAAGGAGTGGGGGTGCAACAGTAAAATTCTCAATTTGCAATTTTAAACTTTCAATCAGCGTGTTTACGACGCGAGTCGATACTATTTTCGGCGTGACCTCCTTGATTTTGGCACCCGAGCACGAATTGGTTAAAAAAATTACCTCCTCGGAACAAAAACAGAAAGTTGAAGAATATATTAAAACTAGCAGGAAAAAATCGGAATTACAAAGAACCGATTTAGAAAAAGAAAAAACCGGAGTGTTTACCGGAGCCTATGCTATTAATCCTTTGAACAATGCAAGAATTCCAATTTGGATCAGTGATTATGTAGTTGCCAGTTATGGCGGGGGGGCACTGATGTTAGTCCCAGCTCACGACGAGAGGGATTATGAATTCGCCAAAAAATATGGAGTGGGGATTAAAGAAGTAATTTCGGGCGGCGATATCTCCAAAAGTGCATTCACAGAGTACGGAACATTGGTGAATTCCGGTCAATTTAACGGATTAAAATCAGGCGAGGCGATCGAAAAAATTACCATATGGTTAGAGAAAAATAAGTTGGGCAAGAAAGCCGTAAATTATCATTTGCGAGATTGGGTATTTTCCCGTCAACATTATTGGGGTGAACCGATTCCCGTTATTCATTGCGAAAAATGCGGGGCAGTACCCGTGGACGAAAAGGACTTGCCCGTAAAGTTGCCGTATGTGAAGGATTACAAACCTACCAATACTGGCGAATCTCCTTTAGCTTCAATCGAAGAATGGGTCAACGTTAAATGCCCGAAGTGTAAAGGACGGGCGAAGAGAGAAACTGATACTATGCCCAACTGGGCCGGCTCAAATTGGTATTACCTCGCATATCTTATGCGTGGCATTTCCGATTTCCAACCTCCAATTTCCAAGTATAAAAGCGTATTTGAATACTGGATGCCGGTTGATTTGTATAACGGCGGGATGGAGCATACAACTTTACACCTTTTATATTCGCGTTTCGTCTATAAATTTTTGTATGACATCGGCGCTGTGCCGACAAACGAACCATACAACAAACGCCGCTCGCATGGCATGGTCTTGGCTGCAGATGGCAGAAAGATGAGCAAATCGTTTGGCAATGTGGTTAATCCCGATGAAGTGATCAAGGAATATGGCGCTGACAGTTTGAGATTGTACGAAATGTTTATGGGGCCGTATGAAGAAGCCATTAGTTGGAGCACGGAGGGGTTAAAGGGTTGTTATAGGTTTTTGAATAAGGTTTTTGTTTTGTTTAATGACAAGAAAAAAATCGGCAGAAATACCACCGAAGATTTGATACGGAAAATGAATTATACGGTTAAGAAAGTCAATGACGATTTGGAGAATATGAAATTCAACACAGCCGTAGCGAGTATGATGGAATTAGTCAATACATGGGCTGAAGGAGAAAATGTTTTATCTGAAAAAGACGCAGAGAATTTCTTGAAGATATTAGCGCCGTTTTGTCCGCATATAGCCGAAGAGCTTTTCAACAAGCTCCATCCAAAAAAATCAAAAGAACAAACAATTTTCAACGAAAAATGGCCGAAATACGACGATAAGTTAATCAGGAAAGGAACAATTGAATTGGTGATTCAGATAAACGGGAGGGTGCGGGATAAAGTCGAAGTCAGTGCGGATATATCTCAGCGAGAAGCCGAGAAACTGGTTCTAAATAGGGATAAAATAAAAATTTGGCTCAAAAATCAAAAGCCGAAAGCGATAATTTTCGTGAAAGGAAAGTTGATTAATATAGTTATATAAGAACAAAAGATGGTTTGGGTCAGTTGCATGATCGGATTAGATTTTTTGCTAATGGCAGAGGATCCCAGGATCTCATTGAAAAAACAAGGATTTTACCACCAAAAATACTGCGGCTGTGTCTTTAGTCAGACGCCCAAGGTTTAATTGACTTATTCTTGGCAAATCCTTTAAAATACTGGTAAGCGAATTAACAGGGTCAAGCCCTAATTTTATGGAAAATTCAAACATTCAACTTAATCAGCCCAAAAGAAAAAGAGTGTTTTTGTTCATTATTATCGGCCTGGCAGTTTTGTTAATTGGCTTATTTTTGTATGTTGGAGGATACAAAATGTTAAAGCAGGTCTATGACGATTGGAACACCTCAAGGAAAGCCCATGAGGCGATTCAAAAATACAATGAATTTCTGGATCAATACTACAAAACCCTGGCTGAAGATACTTATGGCGGCAAAACCCCTCAGGAGACATTAAATATGTTTATTGATGCCCTGGAAAAAGGCGATATTGATTTAGCCAGCAAATACTTTGCTTTGGATGATAATTTGAGTAGAAAAAAATGGGAGGATGCATTAAAAGTAGAAAAAGATTCAAATCGATTATCTACAGTAGCAAATTTATTGAAAAAAGCCGTACCTAGCAAAACACAATCATCGTTAAAAAACGTTTTTTGGTTTACGGTTTATGATAATGGTCAAATAAAAGGCAATATAGAATTGACCTTAAATCAATATTCCAACGTTTGGAAGATAGAAGGTCTGTAATATTTTATGTTTGTGCTATGTCAAAATTTATCAAATATAAATTAGTTGCGATAATTTTTGGAATGATTTTTGGTGCATTACCAATTGGCGCTTTGGCATACGACAATATAACCACTCACCCGGCCTTAACGCAGGAAATTATTAAATTTTACAATAATTTTTATGAGCCGCGCATTAATATCCAAGAAATGGCATCGGCCATGGCCGGCAGCACCAAAGAAGATGAGCCGGCCGTCAGAACCATCAACCATTTTTACGACCCAGTTTATCAGCAGGGGTTAAATAGTCGACAAGCCGAGGCATTATCCCCAATCATAAGTATTTTAAAACCCTTTATTAAATCTGCTAAAGAATGGGCGCAAAATTCTTTGGCTCAAGCAACCTTTCTTGGCGAGTTCTATAAAAATGCCGTCTTAAATCCTTATGCCCGTTTAACGCAGAATTCAATTGATATTGCTACTACCCACACCTGGAATAAAGCAATTTATCAATATATTAATGGAGATAAAACAGGAGCCTTTGAAAACTTGGGCCATGTTCTGCATTTGGTGGAAGATATGGCTGTGCCGGCGCATACCAGAAACGACCATCATTTGACCGGAGACCCCTATGAAGAATGGGCGCGCCAGTTCGGTCCAGCGAATATTGATATAGCGAGCGACCTCAGCGGCAAGGCGCCAGTTCCATTAAATAATCTTGATGATTATTTTAATAATTTAGCCAATTATTCTAATAAAAATTTTTACAGCAAAGACACGATTGGTATCCAAAGTGGATACAAAGAGCCAGTTTCGGACTATATTGCTCAAATAGAAGGCCAATATTACGCATTTAAAATAGATGAGAATGGTGATTTTTGCCTATTTTTTTATAAAGTATACCAAGGCAGTTTTTTATCAGCTTTAAAACCCGATGTAAGTCTCCAAGATCCGTTAGATTGTGTTTTTAAAAATTACTGGTCTCACCTATCTAAACAAGCAGTTCTATACGGCGCAGGTGTTGTTCACCTATTTTTTCAAGAAGTAGAGAAAGATAAAAATAACGCATCATTTCTTAGCGAAATGAGGCGGACTGCCTTGGGGGATTTGATAAATAGCGCCAAAGATTTTTTTAGCGACTTATTCAATAATAAAAATAAAAATTTAGCAGTTGTCACTCCATCTCCGACAATTTCAGCAGCCCCTCAAATATTGTCAGCATCAACTTTTACTTCTAATATCCCGGTAATTAATCCGGCCCCGACCCCATTTTATATTGAAACCGCAACCAAGGTAATTTTTAAACCCTTGGTCGCTCCCGCACCAGAATCAATTTCGGTAGACAATGTTTTGACAACACCAAAACCAACGCCAATCCCATCTCCTATTTCTACTCCAACACCCACCCCAGTTATTCGGGCCTCATTGACACAAATATTCACTAGCGGCTTTTATAACAGTTCCGCTCACACTCCCACCCCAACGCCAATTGTCTATTGCGATCAAAATAGTGCTGCAGTTTCTGATGATAAGCCAGTAATTATCAATGAGGTGGCTTGGATGGGCAGCAGCAATTCCTCAAATGATGAATGGATTGAATTGAAAAATATCTCTGAGCAGCCGATAGACATCAGGAATTGGCAGCTATTAGATAAGGACGAACAAATTAAAATTGTTTTCGGCCAGAAGGGAGAAAACACTATTTTAACATCCAACCAGATTTATCTTTTAGAAAGGACAGATAATGATTCAGTGCCCGATGTTGCCGCTGATTTGGTTTATACCGGCGCCCTAAACGACACTGATGAATCATTAAAACTCTTTGACTCCAATTGTTATTTAGTGGATGAAGTTATTGCCAATCCCGATTGGCCGGCTGGCGATGGCAATGGACATCTAACAATGGAGCGCGGCAGTGATTTAACCTGGCATAGTTATATTGGTAGTGGCGCTGGCGGAATTATGGGAACGCCGAAAGAGGAAAACAGCGTTCCACCCACTCCAACGCCCTCCCCAGAACCTACACCTACGCCCACCCCAACTCCTACTCCAGAGCCAACACCTACTCCAGAACCAGCTCCAACAGCAACACCCGAGCCAACACCCGAGCCAACACCCGAGCCAACACCCGAGCCAACTCCAGAGTCAACCCCAACTTCCACTCCAGAACCGACTTCAATGCCAGAATCGACCATAGAGCCAACTCCCACCTCAACACCCGACCCCACTCCAACATCCATCCCAGAACCTACTCCTAATCCGACACCCGAACCAACTTCAACGCCTACTCCAGAACCCACTTCTACTCCGACGCCTGAGCCAACCCAAGAGACAACTCCAACGCCCACTCCCATTATTTATTGCAATCAAAATAGTGCTGTAGTTTCTGATGATAAGCCAGTAATTATCAATGAGGTGGCTTGGATGGGCAGCAGTAATTCCTCAAATGATGAATGGATTGAATTGAAAAATATCTCTGAGCAGCCGATAGACATCAGGAATTGGCAGCTATTAGATAAAGAAGAGCAGATCAAAATATTTTTTGGTTTAGCAATTGAGAATACGGTTTTAATGCCGGGTCAATTTTATCTTTTGGAAAGAACCGACGACGATTCGGTGCCAGAAATTAGCAGCGATTTAATTTATCACGGCGCCCTAAACGACACTGATGAATCATTAAAACTCTTTGACTCCAATTGTTATTTAGTGGATGAAGTTATTGCCAATCCCGATTGGCCGGCTGGCGATGGCAATGGACATCTA